>Ga0208814_1000204_pt1 | contig 41652 bp, 65 predicted proteins | sample MalvirAntarct_55_FD_184253 | JGI IMG/M metagenome (GOLD analysis project Ga0208814, IMG submission 184253) | Marine viral communities from the Global Malaspina Expedition - Malaspina viral metaG Antarct_55 (SPAdes) (version 2) | ecosystem: Environmental > Aquatic > Marine > Oceanic | place... | reverse complement strand
TAACACCTGAATCAGCTCATAAACAATTAGCAAAACACTACTTCGGTACTGAGGATATATCTGACGAACAGTATAAAGAAGCTAAACAGATTAATTTCCAAGCTATATACGGTAAGATACCTGCAGAACATAAAGATTTAGAGGTTTTTAAGTTGATTCAAGAGTTTATAGACAATATGTGGGCAGTCTACCAAGAAATAGGAGTAGTATGTAACCCTCAATCAGGTAAACCATTTACTAAAGACCTTAAAGGTATGCATCCAGCTAAATTAATGAATTATATGATGCAATCGTTGGAAACCTCAAATAATATTCTTATATTAAAAGAAGTGTTACGTTATTTACAGAATAAGAAGACCAAAATAGCGCTATATACTTATGATGCCATACTCTTTGATTTTGATAAAGATGACGGTAAAGAGACTTTAAAAGAACTGCAAATCATACTAGAATCTAGTAAGAAATACCCAGTAAACTTTAAGTACAGTAAAAATTTAGTTTTGTAGAACAGTTTATATTTATATTAAATGCAATTAGTTACAGATTTTTCCGTCGCATATGATTTCGACGATGACATTTTAAACGACGATATGAGTAATAAACTGTTTTGTACATTCTCAACCCAAGAAGGGCTAGACGATGTACTATCTTCAATACAAGAAAGGTACAAGATAATATATAGTAAAATTTTCGTACTTTATTCCAAAAGTCAAAATGAGTACATCTGTACTTATAACGTAGACTTTGGAAACGTTTCTGCTTTCTTAGACAATACTATCTTAGTACATAGAAAGAAAGAAACAAATACATTGTACACAATCAATGCGTTAAATACTTTAATAAGAGAGCTTAACGGCGGAGTACTCGACACCACTTATCGAATTAATTGGTCAGACTACAAAAACTGTGTGCTACTTACAAAAGGTCCTGACCTTAAAAGGATCAATACCAAACTATTTAACATAATAGAGTTGGATCATTAATATATTTTTCGTATATTAATAGAAGTTAAACAATTAAAATCAGTTATATATGGACATTAATGCAATCAAGGCAAAACTAGACGCCTTAAACAACTCCGGTCAGAATCAAGAAAAGACTGACTACTCAAAGATTTTTTGGAAACCCTCATTAGGAAAACAAACGCTAAGGATAGTTCCTTCTGCTTTTGATCCTAGTTACCCTTTCAAAGAACTTAAATTTCACTACGGAATTGGGAAATACCCGATGGTAGCACTTTCAAACTTTGGTAAACAAGATCCAATTGAAGAATTTGTAAAAGAGTTAAGAAAAACTAACGATAAAGACAATTGGTCTCTATCCGGTAAGATTAACCCTAAAACTAGAATCTTTGCTCCTGTAGTAATTAGAGGAGAAGAGGAAAAAGGAGTTCGATTATGGGGATTTGGAATTACTATTTATAAATCACTTTTAGCATTAGCTGAAGACGAGGATATTGGTGATTATACAGATGTAATCAACGGATGGGATATGGTAGTAGAGCAATCAGCTGGTAACCCTTACCCTGAAACTACTGTGAGAATTAAACCTAAACAAACCGCTTTATCAGACAATAATGATTTAGTTGACTCTTGGTTAAAAACTCAACCTAACCCTACAGAAGTACATACTCAATACGATTACGACTTTATTAAAAAACAATTACAAAACTATCTGAATCCAGGTTCTGTTGAAGAGGGAACTCCTGACGCACCTGCTACAGATAAACTGCCAGAAAGCTTAGGTCAGCAAAAAACAGACTTTACTTTGGAAACAGCTACGGCTGGCAACAAAACCACAGTAAATAAATTTGATGACTTATTCAACGAGTAAAATATGGCAAAGAAAAAAGAAGTAGTACAAGCAAAGGCGGCTGCTAGTGTGCAGAAGTCATTTAACCTAGGTAATTTTAAGAAGAAAAAAGGGTACTCCTCTTCTTCTGTAAAGTTTAAAGAGCAAGGATGGATTCCTTTATCAAAAGCTTTTCAAGAAATTACTTCCTTACCGGGAATACCTACAGGACATATTACCTTGTTAAGAGGTCATAGTGATACCGGTAAAACAACAGCTTTATTGGAAGCAGCTGTAAATGCTCAAAAGATGGGAATACTACCTGTCTTTGTAATTTCAGAGATGAAATGGTCATGGGAACATGCTAAAGAGATGGGCTTACAGTTTGATGAAGTTAAAGATGCTAACGGTACTGTAGTTGATTATGAAGGACATTTCCTTTATGCTGATAGAGGATCATTAAATACTATTGAAGAAGTAGCAGTCTATATGGCTGATTTAATGGACGAACAGGCAAAAGGTAATCTACCTTATGATATGTGTTTCTTTTGGGATTCAATTGGTTCTATACCGTGTGACTTATCAGTACGTTCTAATAAGAACAATAATGAATGGAATGCAGGAGCAATGTCTACTCAATTCGGTAATAACTTAAATCAAAAGATTTTATTATCTAGAAAAGAGAACTCACCTTATACTAATACACTAGTTGCTATTAATAAGGTATGGACTATGAAACCAGAACACCCTATGGGTCAGCCTAAATTACAGAATAAAGGAGGAATGTCAATGTGGTATGATGCTACGTTAGTTGTAACCTTTGGTAATATTACTAACCCCGGTACCTCTAAAATTAAAGCTGTTAAGAACGGACTTCAAGTAGAATTCGCTAAAAGAACTAACATTCAGATAGAAAAGAATCATATTGGAGGAGTACAGTCTAGAGGAAGAGTAGTTATGACTTCTCATGGATTTATCGAAGACGATAAGAAAGCCATAGACAAGTATAGAGATGCTCATAAAGAACACTGGTTAAAGTTAGTCGGTTCTGTAGACTTCGATCTTATCGAAGAAGGAGACTTAGAAGAAACACCAATCTCTCCAAACTTACTAGATTAATGGCATACGAAAATATACTCAGTAATCTAAAAGAGACCCCACCTCGATCTTTAAATGATCATATACTGGTAGTGGATGCTATGAATATGTTAATTCGTAGCTTTTCACTCCTAAAAGCGATGAACCCTTCAGGCTCCCACATCGGTGGCATTGTCGGGTTCCTCCGCTCCTTAGGGTATGTGACTCGAATATTTGATCCAACAAGGGTGATAATCGTATGGGACGGAAAAGGTGGATCAGCAAATCGAAAGAATATAGATCCTAACTATAAAGCTCAAAGAGCTACAAGTAGAATTACCCATTGGGGTTTATATGATACTAAAGAGCAAGAAATGGAAGCTTTAATAGGTCAATTGCATAGAGTACAGGATTATTTGGAATGTCTTCCAATGCAATCTATGATGCTAGAGAAATTAGAGGCAGATGACATTATAGCATTTCTAGCTAAGAAGTCATCCGAATCTGACGTCAAAAAATGTACTATTGTATCCTCAGATAAGGATTTCTTACAGTTAGTAGACGATACCGTTGAGGTATACGCACCAATAAAGAAGAAAACCTTTACTAAATCTAATATAAATGCTGAACTCCAAGTTCTCCCGGAAAATTACAATGTGGTTAAAGCATTAATAGGAGATAACTCTGATAACTTAGCAGGTGTTAAAGGATTAGGAATAAAGACTATATTAGCTGAATTTCCTGATCTTATCGATAAACCAGGTACTGATTTACAGTATGTTTACGATATATGTGAAGCTAAGTTAAATGAAAAGAAAGTTAAAAAGATATTCCCTAAGATTATCACTCAATGGGATAGAGTTGAAACTAATTTTCAATTAATGGACTTACATATTACTGCTTTAGATGATAAAGAGAGGAAGTACGTAAACGATGTGGTTAGAGATCCTATAGCTGACTTACAAACAGGTGCTTTCTTGCATATGTTAGAGTTAGACGGAATAGAAGGTGTTACTAAAAACACCGAAGCATGGTTAGAGAACTTTAGAGGTTTGACCACTTTCCAGAAGTAGTAAATTAAGTATAAAATACAGTAGCTATTAGTTGCTTTATACGTTAATTTTCATTATATTTAAATAAATAAAGGTTATAATATGACATTAAAAAGTTTACACCAGTACGGTAAAGGGTTCCAATTGAAAGTTCTTGGCTCGCTACTAACAGACAAAGTCTTCTTATTGAATGTAAGAGATGTATTAAAAGAAACTTATTTTGACTCAGATGCCCATAAGTGGATCATCGGTGAAATAACAAGTTACTTTGATATATACCACACTACTCCTACTATGGATGTATTAAAAGTGGAACTTCAAAAAGTAGAGAATGAGTTACTAAAGGTCGCCTTAAAAGAAGAGTTACGTAATTCATACGCAGCTACTCAAGACGATTTAGAGTATATTCAAGAAGAGTTCTTAGGATTCTGTAAGAACCAAGAAATGAAATCTGCAATACTTGAATCAGCTGACTTGCTTAAAGAAGGAGACTTTGACGGTATTAGAAACATGGTTGAAAAAGCTATGAAAGCAGGAATGGATAAGAATATAGGTCACGAATATAACAAAGACATAGAAAGTCGTTATAGGGAAAACTACAGACCTACTATTCCTACACCTTGGCCGGTTCTAAATGAAGGAATTCAAGGTGGATTTGGACCTGGAGATTTAGCTATTGTATTTGGTAACCCAGGTGGTGGTAAAAGTTGGACTTGTGTAGCTATGGCAGCACATGCTGTTAAAATGGGATTCAATGTTAACTACTATACTTTAGAATTAGGAGAAGATTATGTAGGTAAACGATTTGATTGTTACCTTACAGGTTACTCTATTGATGAAGTAAATGACCATCGAGAAGAGGTACAGAAGCTAGTAGGAGATTTAAAAGGTAAACTTATAGTTAAAGAGTATGCACCTAAGGGAGCTACAGTAAATACCGTTAAATCCCATATTCAAAAGTGTATTGATATGGATCATAAACCAGATTTAGTGGTTATTGACTATGTTGATTACTTAAGAGCGCCTTCTAAAGGAAAATTCTCTGAACGTAAGGATGAAATAGATGATGTATTTATTGCAACTAAGGGTTTAGCTAAAGAGTTTAAGATACCAGTAATTACTCCATCACAGGTAAATAGAATGGGAGCTAAAGATTCAGTCATTGAAGGAGATAAAGCTGCAGGATCGTATGATAAGATGATGGTAGCAGATATGTGTTTTTCTTTATCTAGAATGAAAGAAGATAAAGTACTCGGAACCGGTAGATGGCACGTTATGAAGAACCGTTACGGAATGGACGGAATGACCTATAACCTAAAGATGGATACTAATAACGGTCATATTACCTTCGATGGCGAAGCAGATATGGAGTCTTTAGAGCCTAATGCAAACGGTGTTACTGCTACTCATAAAGAGTTAGCTAAGAAGTTTTTTAGTGTCGAACAACCAACTAATAAAGTATAGGGATATTTATTAAAGTATCCTCAAGATGATAGTAACTTTTCACTTGAGGATTCACTGTCTCAATAACCTAATAATATATAAAGATATATGAGTTTACTTAAAGAAAGAATAGTTTATAAGCCGTTTGAATACCCAAAAGCATACGATTTTTGGTTAAAACAACAACAAGCACACTGGTTACATACAGAAGTACCAATGGCACAGGATGTTACTGATTGGAAAAGTAATATGAAAGACTACGAAAAGAATGTAGTCGGTCAAATTTTAAAAGGATTTGCTCAAACAGAGACTGTAGTAAATGATTACTGGTCTACGTTAGTCACGAAATGGTTTAGAAAACCAGAAGTCATTATGATGGGGACAACATTAGGTTCATCAGAGACTATTCATGCAGAAGCTTATTCATTACTTAACGAACAATTAGGTTTAGATAATTTCGCTGAGTTCTTAGAAGACCCAGCTACTATGGCTAAGATAGAATCGTTAATGAATGTGAGAGACAATCACGACGGTACTGCAAATTGGCATGAAAGAGCTAAGTCTTTAGCAATCTTTTCCGCGTTTACAGAAGGTGTTAACCTCTTTTCATCATTCGCTGTCTTACTTTCTTTTAAGATGAGAAACAAGTTAAAAGGTGTAGGTCAAATAGTAGAATGGTCAGTTAGGGATGAATCTCTTCACTCAGATGCTGGTTGTTGGTTATTTAGAACATTAATGGAGGAAGAAGCTCACTTAAAAACTCCTAAGTTAATAGCAGAAATAGAAGAAGCAGCAAGATGTGCTATGAAGTTAGAATTTGATTTTATAGATAAAGTATTTGAAATGGGAGATTTAGAGAATCTTACTAAAAACGAACTAAAGAACTTTATCAAGCATAGAATAAATACTAAGATGGGAGATTTAGGATTAACACCTATTATTCCTTCAGAGGATATAGATAAAGGAGCATTAAAAACTATGAAGTGGTTTGATGCCGTAATTGCTGGGAAGCAACAAACAGATTTCTTCGCAAGCAGAGTTACTAACTATTCAAAAGGTCACATCGACTGGTCAAACGCATTTTAAAAATATGAGCATAATTGTAGACACAACTAACTGGGAAGCCGGTAAGGACTATCCTGAGTGGATGAACGAGCTTTCCCTAGCAACTATATCAAACGGTTACTTATTAGCCAATGAAACCCCTAAAAAAGCCTTCCGTCGAGTAGCTTCAACTGTAGCAAGACGACTTGATCGGCCAGATCTAGAGAATAAATTCTTTAAGTATATGTGGAAAGGGTGGTTAAACTTAGCTTCCCCGGTACTATCGAATACAGGAACAGATAAAGGATTACCGATCTCTTGTTTTGGTATTGATACACCAGATTCTATTAGAGGAATTGGACTAACTAACGCTGAATTAATGAGACTTACTTCTCTTGGCGGAGGAGTTGGAATCGGCTTAGGTAAAGTTAGAGGAAGAGGAGAAAAAATAGGTAACGGAGTAGGTCAATCAGAGGGTATTATACCTTGGGCTAAGATATACGATTCTACTATTATTGCTACTAATCAAGGATCAGTAAGAAGAGGAGCAGCATCTGTAAACTTAGATATAAATCACCCAGATATACATGAGTACTTAGAGATTCGTAGACCTAAGGGAGACCCTAACAGACAGTGCTTGAATTTACATCAATGTGTAAATGTAGATGATTCCTTTATGCAACGCTTAGAACATAGAGATCCAGAGGCTATGGAGTTATGGGTTAAGATACTTAAATCTAGAATGGAAACAGGAGAACCTTACATTATGTTTGGAGATACTGTGAATAATAATAATCCATTAGCTTATAAGAAGAATAACTTAGATGTCTCTATGACTAATATATGCTCAGAGATTACTTTGCATACCGATGAAGAGCATAGTTTTATATGTTGTTTATCCTCTGTTAATTTAACTAAGTACCATGAATGGAAGAATACTGATTTAGTTGAAACAGCAATATACTTCCTAGATGGAGTATTAGAAGAGTTTTTAGGTAAAACTTCCGGAAGAGATTCATTAATTAGGTCTCATAGAAGTGCTAAAAAAGGTAGAGCTATTGGATTAGGAGTACTTGGATGGCATACAATGTTACAGAACGAGAGAATTCCTTTTGCTTCTTTAGCAGCTACTTCACTAACACATCAAATATTCTCTAAAATAAAAGCTGAAGCTGAAGCAGCATCAAGAAAATTAGCTTTAGAGTACGGAGAACCACTATGGTGTAAAGGAACAGGTATGAGGAATACACATTTAATGGCAGTAGCACCTACAGTATCTAATTCAACCATTGCAGGAGGAGTATCTGCAGGAATAGAACCTCATCCAGCTAATATATACACCTTTAACTCTGCAAAAGGAACATTTATTAGAAAAAACGGAGCTTTAGAAACTTATTTAATTGAGAGAGGAGCTAATACTGAAGAGGTATGGGATCAGATTATGAAAGATAGAGGATCTATTGCAAATCTACCTGAAGATATTATGCCAGCAGAAGATAAACCTATATTTTTAACTTTTGCAGAAATAAATCAACTTCAATTAGTAGAGCAAGCAGCAGCTAGACAGAAGTACATAGATCAAACACAGTCACTTAACTTAGCTTTTGATCCAACGGATAGTCCTAAGTTTATTAATGAAGTTCATCAAACTGCATGGAGACTGGGAGTTAAGACACTGTACTACCTTAGAACAGATTCAGTAATTAACGGAGACATTGGAAGTCGAACTAATTTAGATTGTTTGAGTTGCGACGGATAAATATTAAGAAATAGTTGGTAATTAAAAATAAATTCATTATATTATATTATGGTTAAAGCAATAAAATTTTCCGCCGATTGGTGTGGTCCTTGTAAAGTTTATAAAAGAGCTTGGGATAAGATAAAAGTAGAGTTAGACGGTAAAGTTGAATTCGTAGAATGTAATGTTGATACAGATACTACTGGATTAGCAGCAGAGCATAAAGTTAGGTCGATACCCTTTACTGTAATTACTCATGATGATGGAGAGGTTCATAAACTAAATGGAGTAGTTAAATACGAAGAGTTAAAAGAATTATTAATTAAATAAAGTTATATAAATGTTACGAAAACCAGACTCAATTCCTTCGAATGATACGATCATTGAAGATCCAGCACTAGAACCATTCTTTGTTTCTAGATCACAAACAGGCGGTTATACTCTATATGAAAGAGTTATTAAAGGAGAAAACAATACAGAGTATATTAAAACTGTATGCTATCCTTCTAACTTTGCTAATGCATTGAAAAAAGCAGCAGAAGAGTTACTCAATGTTAAAAAAGAGTATAAGAGTATCCAATCTTACGTTACTGAATACAGAGGTATACAGTCTAAGATTACAAATATAATGGAGTAAATAAAACGTCCGCCTATACGTTAACAATACCTGGCAAATTAAAAATAAAAAATCATGGCAAAACATGTAGTTGTAAGTCTTAGTGGAGGGATGGACTCCTCAACTTTATTATTGAGAGCATTAAAAGAGTATGATACTGTAACAGGTATTTCTTTTGATTATGGTCAAAAACATAAAGTAGAATTAGAAAGAGCTCAACAATTAGTAGATTATCTAGCAGACGGTGGATATAAAGTTAATTATCGACAAATCAAATTAGATGGACTAGCAGATCTATTAGACTCAGCATTAGTAGACGGTGGAGAAGATGTACCAGAAGGTCATTATGAAAACGATAACATGAAAGAAACTGTTGTCCCTAATCGTAATAAAATATTTGCTTCTATTGTACAAGCAGTAGCTTTATCTGTAGCAAATAGAACAGGAGAAACTTGTGATATTGCTTTAGGAATACATGCTGGTGATCATGCTGTTTATCCTGATTGTAGACAAGAGTTTAGAGATGCAGATGATGCCGCATTTAGAGAAGGTAATTGGGATGCTGATCAAGTAGGATACTTTACACCTTATTTAGAATTAGATAAGTTTGGAATTTTACAAGATGGAGAAATACTATGTGCTAAATTAAAAATTGAATTCAATGAAGTCTATTCTAGAACTAATACTAGTTATAAGCCTTTTCCTAGTGGGAATAGTGACTATAAGTCTGCTTCGTCTGTTGAGCGTATTGAAGCATTTATTGCTTTGGGTAAAAAAGACCCTGTACAATACGAAGATGAGACTGGTGAAGTTGATTATGAAGTAGCAGAAGCCCATGTAAAACAGATACTTGCTGATCATATTGCTCATGGAGAACAAGAAACGGTTAACAAGTAGCTATTTATACGCTATTCACAATAAATTTTAAATATAGTATTAAGTAATGAGCACTGAAAGATCAAACAACGGAAACTCTCAATTAAACTCAGAAAGAGGCAATCACAATTTAAGAGTTAGCAAGTACGTAATGTTAGGAAAGTCCAAGAAAGTAATTTGGGACTCCGCCAGAAGAAACCGTACGATTTAAAACAGAGGTAGGGGGATTAGCTCAGCTGGCTAGAGCGCCTGCCTTGCACGCAGGAGGTCATCGGTTCGACTCCGATATTCTCCACAAAAATAAGTTATGAAAGAAAAACAAATTACTATAATCTTCTGTGTACCTGGAAATAGATTTTCCGGTCACTTCTTAAAAGCATGGACTAACTTATTTGTATGGTGTGTTAATAATAATATTAACCCAATACTGAGTAATCATTATGATTCAAATGTATACTATGCAAGACAGAAATGTCTAGGTCCTGATTCTACAAGAGGGAGTAATCAAAAGCCCTACAATGGTAAAGTAAAGTACGACTATCTAATGTGGATAGACTCGGATATGTACTTCTCACCGCAACAGCTAGAAGGTTTATTAGATATGAACAAAGATATAGCTTCAGGTTTGTATAGAATGCAGGACGGTAAAAAATTTGCAACTGTAGAAAAGTACAATACTAAAGAGTATCAAGAAAACGGAGAGTTTACTTTCCTTAACGACAAGCTACTAGAAGACAAACCAGATATATTCCCAGTAGAGTATACAGGTTTTGGATGGGTACTGATTAAATACGGAGTTATAGAGAAAATGGATTATCCTTGGTTTAGACCAGAATGGATGAAAATGGGAGAAAACATTGAAGAGTTTACTTCTGAAGATGTTGGATTCTGTATTAATGCCATAAAAAAAGGTTTTAAAATATATGTTAATAAAAATATTATAATTGGACATGAAAAAAGTTTGATTATATAAATAAATTTCGTATATTAATATAAGAATAGTAATAGTGTCACAGCACCACTTTAAAAACACGATATGAGTAAATTACAAGAAAAGGTTATAGAAGAACTCTATAATAGAGAAGAAAGAGAGAACTTCGAAGGAATTAAGATCAATGATCATAAGATTCCAGATCCAAAATTACATCAACAAATTAGCTTCATCAAATCAGGTATCCGTATATTAGGCTACGCTGCATTATGGTGGAGTATTGATATAGCAGCTATTTTGCTTATACTATCAGAAGTAGTAGGAATCGGAGAAGAATTAGTTTAAATTAATAAGTTATGGGAAAATTTCAATCAACAAAAGTATTTGACGGATACTCTACTGTATTTCGTCAATGGAGAGCAACGACTACTCATTGTTCTAAATTACATGGGTACGGAGTATCATTTAAAATCTGGTTTGAAGGAGAGCTAGATGATAGGAACTGGGTGTGGGACTTCGGAGGTATGAAGAGAGCAAAAGGAACTATCGACGGTATGTCCCCTAAAGCATGGATGGACTATATGTTCGACCATACATTCATTGTAGCTGAAGATGATCCATTTAAAGAATCTTTCATGCAAATGGATAGCGCAGGTGTAGCTCAAGTAAGAGTTATTCCAGCAACAGGAGCAGAAAGCTTTGCTAAATTTATCTACGATAATGTTGCTCCTTTTATAGAAGCAGAAACAGAAGGTAGATGTAAAGTTACAGAAGTAGAATTTAGAGAACATGGAAAAAATACCGCATCATATGTCGCATAAGCAATTAAAACGAATACCTGATTACGACAAGGTTTTACCTATCGTAGAAATATATACTGCCGTACAGTCTGAAGGGTCTAGAGCAGGTTATCCTACAGTTGTAGTCAGAACTACTGGTTGCACACATCGATGTTATTTTGGAGAAGGTGGCTGGTGCGACAGTTGGTATACATCAATTCACCCTGATAAGGGACAATATAGTTTTAACGATATTAAAAAAGCATATCACGATAATCCCCATATTAGTGAAATGATGTTAACAGGAGGATCTCCTACTATGCATCCAGCTTTAGTAAACGAACTAACTCATTTTGCTCATGAAAATAATATATTTATTACTATCGAAACTGAAGGAAGTCATTTTCTCCCCACTGACTATCCTATTAATCTCTTATCTATTAGTCCTAAGTTTTCTAATTCTGTTCCCGTTGTTGGGGTAGAAACACCTCAAGGTGGAATCACGGACGAAAGAATGGTAAAACGTCATAACAAGTTAAGACTTAATTATGATGCAATAAAACAATCAATAGCTTACCATTCAGATTATCATATTAAACCAGTATGGGATGGTAAAGATCAAGGAGCGTTAGCTGAAATTATGGATTGTATTTCTGTATTAGATGTTAAACAAGATAAGGTATGGTTTATGCCTGCAGGAGATTCAAGAGAAGCATTATTTAAATCTTATCCTGTATTATTTGATTGGGTAAGAGATAATGGTTATAGAATGACTTGGAGACCTCACATTATTGCATTCGAAGATCAAAGAGAAGTATAATGAGTATCAAATTAGTATACGGATCAGATACAGGAATGACTGAAGATATGTGTGGAATTGTCGAAAGAGAATTTGACCAGATTGATGAAGTAGTTGAAGTATCTGAAATGAAAGAAGACGATTGGTCTAGTCACAACGTGTTTATGATTGGACTTTCAACTTGGTACGATGGAGACTTGGTGTCGGCTTGGGAAGATTACTTTGATGAATTTAAGACAAAAGACTTTAGCAATAAGACATTTTGTTTATTTGGATTAGGAGATCAAGAAGGATATGCAGAATACTTCATAGATGGAGTAGGAATGTTAGCTGAAGTTATTATTGAAAATGGTGGAACAATTATTGGTAATTGGAGTACTGAAGGATATGATTACGAAGAGAGCAAAGGTGAAATAAATAAAGAAATGTTTTACGGATTGGCTTTAGATGAAGACAATCAAGACGAACTATCTGAAGAGAGAATTTCTCAATGGATTGTTCAATTAAAAAAAGAGTTAGAATAAAAAGTTATATAGAAAATGGAGGATAAAGAATTTATACAGTGGCTTAAGGGATTCGTAGAAGGAGTTCACCATTACAATGTTACTCCTAAACAGTGGGATGATCTTAAAGCTAAATTAGAAACAGTTAAACCTAAAGGTTCATACTCTTATTACCCCGGTAATGGTTGGACAACTACAAACACATAACAATGGAAGAAGTAACAAAAACATATTTAACATGGGATGATATTTATAACCTTTTAGATATTATTCACGAAAAATGCAAAGGGGAAATAGATTACGTTTCCGGAGTACCTAGAGGAGGTACCATATTAGCAATAATGTATTCACATAGATTTGGAGTAAAATATATGCATCAAATAAGTAACCACTACCCTAGGTTATTAGTAATTGATGATATTGCAGATAGTGGAAAAACAATATTAGATTTACGAAACGATTCACCCAACCCTAAGTATGCTACATTACATTACAAATCAAGCTCTGTAGCTAAACCAGAGTACTTTGCTCAAGAAATATCTGATGACTTTGGATGGGTAGTTTACCCCTGGGAAAGAGAAGATTCAGAAACAATTCAAGATTATCTTGCTTAATTGTAATAAAATTCGTATATTAAAGTATTAATAAGATATAAACGTAAATCAAGGCTCACTTATTAAAGTAGTGATAAAGCGATGTAGTGAGTATCTAATCATTAAAAATCAAGTTAAGAGAATGTCTAAAAAATTTATAGAAGGAACAGAATTAGTAAAAGCAGGATATGCAAACGGTATATCCACTCAACTAGCAGATAAGCAGGCAACTGAAGGACCTGAAGCTAGACTAACATCAGAAGAAAAGGAAGTTATCATTAGTAATGCTGAACAAGCGTTTGGTAACTTCTTAACCGCTCTAGGTACGGATTGGGAAAACGATCCGAATTCTTCTGAGACTCCCCGAAGAGTAGCGAAAGCATACGTTAACGATTTATGGAAAGGCCGATATGAGCCATTAGACCGAATTACAGCATTCCCTAGCGACGGCTATGACGGAATCGTACAAGAGTCTAATATTCCAGTTACGTCTATGTGCTCCCACCACCACCAAAATATTGGCGGACAAGTGAGTATAGCTTATATAGCATCAGAGTCAGGGAAGGTTGTCGGCTTATCTAAACTTAATAGGATTGTAGAGCAGTTCGGTAGACGAGGAGCTATACAAGAGCAATTAACTGTAGCTATTCATAATGCTGTTAATAAAATATGTGAAGGCAATTTAGGAGTAGCGGTAATGATATCTGCTACACATAGTTGTGTAAGCTGTAGAGGAGTTAAGCATCATGGAGCATCAATGCAGACAGCGAAATTAACAGGAGCATTTTTAAACGAAGACTCTTGTAAAGCAGAGTTCTATAAGAATATAGAATTAGCAAGTATTTGTAAACATTAATTTAAAAAGTATAAACATGACAAACTATTGGCAAGTAACAGCTCAATTTGAGCGTGAAAGTGATACAGGACGTATCCAGAAAGTAAAAGAGATTTATTTAGTAGACGCAATGTCAGGAACAGAAGCAGAAGCTAATACATACAAAATGTTAGAAGAGTTAGGAGAAACTAGTTTTAAAATTATTAGTTTAACTGAGTCTAGAATTATCAAAGTAATTTAATATGAACGGTCAATTATCATTATTTGAAGAAGAGAATTACGAAGTACCTTCAACACCATCAGTACCATTTGTAGATGAAGTAGAAATCTTTAATAATACTTTTGGAAAACCTAATAACTATGAAGCTAATATACCGACTAAAAAGGAATGGATGTTTGTTTATGACTTCATTCTCGAAGAACTCGAAGAATATAAAGCAGCATGCGAAGCAGGTGACATTGTGGAGGTTTTGGATGCTCTGTGCGACATTACTTATGTTTCCCTTGGGAACGGTGCTATGTTACATGGCCTTAAAGACAAGGTACTACCAGCATATCAAGAGGTCCAAGCCAGTAATATGTCTAAGGCTTGCAGCACTGTACAAGAAGCCATCGAAACAGTTACTGTTAGAGCAGCTGAGCAAAAAGAGAATTGCCATTTCGAAAGAGTAGGTGATGCTTGGGTTGTATACCGTACTAGAGATAAAAAAGTTATGAAATCCATAAATTACTTTAGACCTAACTTAAAACAATTTTTCAATGGCAATTAATTTAAACGAACATAAGTTCTTCGATTACGAGAGTAAACTTGATGTAGTACCTTTATCTATAGCATTAAAAGCAGTAGCAGAAGCTATCGAAGAAACACATAATAAACAACTAGACGATGCTATAAAGACTCTTTCAGAAGAACTAACTAGCATGCAACCAGATTTAACTCAATTAAACGTAGAGCAATAAATATGATTAAAATAGCACACGAAAGCCCTAAAAGTATTTTTAATGAAGTACAAAAGTATACTGACTACGATTATGCCTTAGTGCATTTGCTCGAAGAAGATAGTGAATACTTTACTCAATTTGAAGCAGCAATTCGACAAGGGAGAGAAGTTATATTAGATAATTCTATATTTGAGCTAGAAGAAGCTTTCGATGCTATTAAGTTTAATGAATGGGTTAACAGGATGAGACCTACTTGGTATATAGTACCTGATGCTTTAGAAGATTCTAAGAAAACTATAGATCAAATGGCAGACTGGAATAGTAAAGGTCTAGGATATAAAGGTAGTAAGAAAATCGGAGTAGTACAAGGAAAATCGTATGCTGAAATTGTAGATTGCTACAACTATATGAATTTAGAAGCAGATGTTGATATGATAGCTATATCATTCGATTATTCGTATTACACTAAGTCTTGTCCTCATGCTAACAAGTACGTTAGTTGGATGCTAGGACGTGTTAAGCTACTTGGAGATTTACTTAAAGACGGTATTATTAATACAAATAAACCTCATCACTTATTAGGTTGTGGATTACCTCAAGAATTTAGCTTTTATAAGCATTCAGACTATAATTGGATTTACTCTTTAGATACTTCTAACCCTGTAGTGCATGGTATAAAAGGTATTCCTTATGGTACAGATGGTCTATGGAGTAAAGAAAGACAGAAGTTACATGAATTAATTAATGCGGATATAGAAGATAGTAATTTAATACTTAGTAATATTCAAAAATTTAAATGGTTTACTAATGGAAACTAAACCTTGGATAGCATTTTTTAGTCAAACCGGTAGTGAGATAGCTGAGATAGCTGAACATTACGGTAGATGGCCTGACAGGATTATTACTAATGATAGACCTGAACATTTACGTACGATTGACCAAAGAGTAATTGATAATGGTTTTTTTACTTTTAGCAATAAACCTGACGTTGAGGAATATGCTGATTTATTAGAGCACTTTCCGGAGGGTATTATTACCCTACATGGTTGGTTAAGAGTAATACCAGAAGAAATATGTAATAAGTTTGCTATATTTAATGGTCACCCTGGATTAATAACGGAGTATCCTGAATTAAAAGGTAAAGATCCACAAATAAGAGCCTTTAAAGCGAAACATCCAGTTATGGGGTGTGTTATTCATAAAGTAATTGCAGGAGTAGACGAAGGAAAGGTATTAGCAGAAGATAGATTTAATGCTTGGTATATTACAGAAGACGAAATGTTTAAAGTACTAAAACAAAGATCAGAATACTTATGGCTTGAGTTTTTTAAAGAAAGATTAGGTTTTAAGAGATAAATTTCGTATATTATATTAAATAAAAAGGTTATATGATAAAGAGAATAGCATTAGTAGGAGCTAGTAGTACGGGTAAGACTACTGTTTATGAACTACTTAAAAATAAATTACCTAAGTACGATTTTGTTAATGAATCTACTAGAACGATAGGTTCTTATGGATTCCCTATAAATGAGAAGGGAACTGATGCTACTCAATTAGCTATTAGTTGTTTTCACTTAGAAGCTTTATTACAACCTTATAATCAAGTACTCGATAGGTGCTTTATGGATGTTGTAGTATATACAAGATTTATGGATAAAGTATCAGAAGAAACGTGGAAATATATAGATGCTACTTGGAATAGAATTAAAAACGAGTATACTCATTATATTTATTTCCCTATAGAATTTGATTCTGTAGATGATGGAGTTAGAAGTGTAAATGAGAAGTGGAGAACAGATATTGATGAAGAGTTTAAAAATGTACTAGAAGGTGTACGTCAGCCTTATTTAACGATAACTGGGTCTCCTATGCAAAGAGTTGAACAAATATTAAATTATATAAATGTATAAATACGGAGCAAAATTAGTAAGAGTAGTTGATGGTGATACAGCAGATGTTATGATCGATTTAGGGTTTGATACTTGGGTAAAAGCAAGATTAAGATTTAAAGGAGTAGACACCTGGGAAAAGAGAACAAGAGATAAAGAAGAAAAAATTAAAGGACTAGCAGCTTCAGCATTTACTAAAGAGTACTTAGAAAGAAACGACGGTAACTTTGTTATTCAGTCTTTTGGTAAAGGTAAATATGGACGTATACTAGCAGAAATATTCATAGACGGAGAAGACACCTCATTAAACAAACTACTAATCGAAAACGGTCACGCATATGTTTATGATGGTGGCAAAAAACAAATATTTAAAAATTAAAATTATGGCAGACGTAAAGAATTATCAGGAAGTAATTGATATTGCATCTAAACATTTAGGTACAGTAGGAGGTGCAGGATATAAAGATGCTTATTCTCCAGACTTATTAGTTAAGATTCCAAGGTATTTAAACAGAGAAGGGTACGACCTAACATCAAAGAGTTTTGTTGGAGTAGATACATGGAACTGTTACGAAGTATCAGCTATTACGACTAAAGGTCAACCAGTAGCAGGAATGTTAAAAATAGTATGTCCTTCAGATTCAGAATTTCATGTAGAGTCTAAATCGATTAAACTTTATTTAAATTCCTTTAATATGACCAGAATTGCAGACAATGCAGTTGAATGTATTATTGGAATAGAAGAAAGAGTAAAAGCAGATCTGGATTTATTACTTGAAACTGAAACTACTGTAAGCTTCTACACAGGAGAAGACGATGGTACTGCTTTATCTTTTGAAGATTATCAAGACTTATCTGATATTGCAGATTTAGATCAAATAGACTTTACTGCATTCCAATCAGATTCATCGCAATTAGAAATAGAATCTATAGTAGAAGAATCGAAAGAAATTAAATTAAAGTCTAACTTACTTAGATCAAATTGTAGAGTAACAAACCAACCAGATTGGGGTGATGTGTTTATTAGGATGAAGGGTAAGAATATACCTGCTCCAGAATCAGTAGCTAAGTATATTGTGAGCCATAGGACTGTTAGTCATTTCCATGAAGAGATTTGTGAAATGGTATTTAAACATTTAATGGATGCATATCAACCAGACGACTTGATGGTATCATGTTTATACACTAGAAGAGGTGGATTAGATATTAATCCTATTAGAGCTACTCATTCAAGGTTTATACCAGATTTCTTTACGGACACTGATTATAGAATCGCTAAAACTTTAAGACAGTAAAATCTATTTAGATGCAAAAAGAAGTAAAGGAAAGCAACAAGTTAATAGCAGAAAGAGTACCACCTGGAGATAAATGGGAACTTGTAATAGACAAAGAAACATTAATCGAAGGGTTGGTTCCAACTCTAACTACATATATGCGGAAGACTAAATTTAAAGGTCACTATAGATTAGAACCTCTAAAAGGCAAGTTATATGCTATTGAAACAGAAGAGATTGACATACCCGAACCGATACAAGAAAAGTTTGATTTATACGGAGAATTCTAGGAGAAAAGTTGCTTAATTGCAGCTTTTTTCGTATATTAAGGTATAATAAAACAATAAAGGTTATGAAAAGATTTAAAGACATTACATTCAAACAACACAAATTAGGTAAAGGACACATTCAAGGATTACTAACGTTAGATAAGGGTATTAAGTTATCTGTTGTAGCAGGTAAAGGAATGTACAGCTCAGGTAAATCTGGTGTTAGAACATCAATTAATGATGTAAAAGATGCTTCTTCATTTGAGGTAGCTTTAATTGATCAAGATGGAAATTTTATTGGTGCTGATAATGATATAGTTTTAGGATGGCAATCAAGAGATGATATTGATAATTTAATTCAAATACATTCATAATGATACCAAAAAACTTTAATTATTTAGATTCCTTTGTATTACCTAGAGAGGTAGAGCAAAGTACAAGAGCTTTGACAGAGCATATTACTGAGTCAAATAGGTATAAGTACTTCCTTAAATTAAAAGTTAGGAGAGATACTAAAGAACATCTTACTATGGTACCGGATGACTTTCCAATGCAAAGATTAATATACCTTATTGTGTATAAAGCACCTTCCGGAACACAGCAATTCTTTAAAGTAGGTTGTTCACAAAAGTGCTACCAAAGAATAGGTAGAAACTACCTCCAAGGTACAGGAGCAAATACAGGATGGTTAGCACCATCAATGCATGAGTTCTTAAAAGAGTTTAAAGGAGAATTTGAAATTTATGCTAGAGCATTTGATGATAAGATTACTCAGATGGATGATGACATAGAAGTAGACTATACACCAAGGTTAGATACAATAGAAAAATACTATCAAGATAAGTTAAATATTAAAGACGGAAAAAAAGCTGTTCAAGAATTTTTTGATCTGAATAATTTTTCGTATATTATTAAATAATTAAAACGGTTATATATGCAATTAGAAAAAAAGTACTATACGGTTCAAGATGAAGAGACCTTAAAACTTCTACATCAACATATCTTAGACTCAGATGTTATAGCAGTCGATACGGAAACTACCGGTCTTAACCCTCGTAAGAATAAAATTATTGGGTGGTCAGTATCAGGAGATGAAGGAGTAGGTTTTTACTTACCTACCTTAGTATTCGACTATGAAAAAGATGAACTTGTACTGCAAGAGATTAACGGTAAATCTACTGAAGTTATTTCTAAGAATTTAATTAAACTATTAATCGGTAAGAAGTTAGTATTTCATAATGCTTCTTTTGATGTTCAGTTTATTAAGAACTATTTCGGTGTAGATTTACTACCTAGTGTTTATGTAGATACAGGACTTTTAGTTCATACTGTCTACGAAGAAGGAGCATTTGGTTTTGGTAATCCTTTTGGGTTAAAGTCTATTGCTATTATGAACCAGAAAGAGTTAGGATTAGATGTTCAAGAAGCAGCTAATAAGGAGCAGATAGAACTTAAAGAATCTATTAAAAGTAACGGAGGTTCTACTACTAAAGCTCTCTATGAAATATTTAAAGCAGATTTAGATATACTAAGTAAGTATGCTTCTGCTGATACCGATCTTACTCTACGTATTTGTAATTTATACCTTAAAAAACTAAAAGAAGAAGGCTTAGAGAAGTTCTTTTTTGAAGATGAGGTAATGCCTATCTATCGTGAAGTTACTGTACCAATGGAAGCTCACGGAGTAGATCTTGATATGGAGTTAATAGAAAAGGTTCACGGTGAAATTATAATAGATCAGAAGAAGAATAAAGAGATTGTAATGAAATCTTTATTAGAGATATCAGAAGTAAAAGAGTGGATTATGGATACCGCGTTTAATGAGTATCCTCCATCTCATAAAGGTAACTGGGCTCAAAGACTAGCTCAAAGGTACTCTTTAAATTTACCTAAATCAGAGAAAACTGGTAAATACTCTATTACTCAAAAGCATGTAGAAGCGTTAGATGACTCAGTAGCTAAAGACTACTTAATGACTGGTGATATAAATGTACTAGAAGAGTTAGAAGTAGCTAGAATATCTATGGCTATGTGGAAAGAAACTAATGACGGAGATTATATTAATATTCAATCTAAGAAGCAATTAGGTGAGATAGTATTTAAGTATATGGGAATTACTCCTAAAGTAGCTGGATCAAATACTAAGTCCGGAAGGGCTAAATTTGATATGGATATGATAAAAGACTTATCTAAAGATTATCCATGGGCTGAAAACCTTAGAGTATATAATAGACTGTTAAAGATTAAATCTACTTATGTAGATCGATTTAGAGATCGTCAAGAAGACGGAAGGTACTACTTTTACTTTAAGCAGAACGGTACTGTATCAGGACGTTATGGATCAGATGCTCAGCAATTACCTAAACCTTTAGAAGAAGGAGAAGAAGCTCCTATTATTATGAAGTATGTGAATGTAGTAAGACGTTTTCTTGTTGCAGGTAGCGGTAGAAAGGTAATTGACGCCGATTACGAATCATTAGAACCTCATTGTTTTGCTTCTGTAACTGGAGATACCGCTCTTCAAGAGATATTTAATAAAGGATGGGATTTCTATTCTACTGTAGCTATAAAAACTGAAAGGTTAAACGAAGATAAAGTACGATTTCCTAATGGAGTCTCTGCTGATAAGAAGGCAGATAACTATCTTAAGAAACTAGATGCACCAGCTCGTAATAAAGCTAAAGCATACTCATTAGGTATTGCATACGGAATGGAAGCTTATGCTCTTAAAATGACCTTAGGAGTAGATCAGAAGACTGCTGAAAAGTTAGTTCAAGGTTACCTAGATGGTTTTCCTCAGCTTAAAGCATGGAGAGAGAATTCTAGGTTACAGGTAAAAGCTCATGGGTATATTAAAAACTATGTTGGTAGAGTAAGGCATTTACCTAAAGTGCAAAAGACTTATATTAAGTTCCAAGATAGAATGATGGACTGGAGATTTAGAAAAGAGTTAGAAGGCACTTACGGTAAAGATATAGTTCTTCAAGCATATAGAGATTATCGAAACGGACTTAATAACTGTCTTAACTTTCAACTTCAATCTTTAGCCGCTGCGGTAGTTAACAGAGCAGCATTAAAGATTAACTTAAAAGCTAAAGAGCTAGGCATAGACGCTATATGTCAAGCGCAGGTACATGATCAATTGATAGTCAACGTCGATGATAAAGACGCTGAAATGTTTGCTCCTTACGTTCAAGAGATTATGGAGAATACTACTAAACTACCTGGAGTAACCTTAAAAGCACCTCCAGAAATAGCAAATAACTGGGCTGAAGGGCATTAAACCGTATTTCACCTATATGTATATGTAATGAAGGATCAACTTGAGAGCGATTTTTTATTATACTAACCGACGATCCTAGGACGTCACAAACTTTAAAATGATATGAGTACATTAGAATTATTAAACAACAACCCTTTTGACATACTTGTCAGAAACTTTTTACAAACAGCAGGGCACTTCCGCCCGCTAGAAGAATCCAAAGTCCCACATCCTGTAGACATTTACGAATCCCTTAATGGTATTGGTATTGATATTGCCTGCACTGGAATTAATAAGGAGGACATTGAGATTCAAATACAAGGAAATATCCTTAGAGTGATTTACGATAAACCTATACCAGATGAAACAAAGTACTACCATAGAGGTATTGCTAAGCGTGGATTTAATTTAGGTTGGAAAATAGATAATAAGTTTAACCTGGGCAAAGCAGAAGCTACGTTCATTAATGGTCTACTTAGAGTCGAAATTCCTTTTAGCAAAGGTTCTGAATTGAAAACTTTAAAAATTAAATAGGTTTTTTTCCGCTCTCAAGTTTGATCTTATCATTTTTATTCTTATATTAATATTAACATAAAAAATAGTTATAAATGTCGAAACAATTAATACCATTTAACGACCGGGTTATTATTAAACCTATCGAAGAAACAGAACAGATGTACGGGAATATAGTTATCCCAGATCTAGGAAAAGAAAAGCCTGAAATGGGAATAGTAATCTCAACAGGACCAGGACGTCATACAGAATTCGGTAGCTTCATTACAGTGAATGCAAAAGTAGGAGATGTAGTACTAATTCCTAAAATAGGATCATTACGTATAGACTTTGAAAACGAAGAGTACTTTATTACACCGGACAAAGAAATTTTAGCAATAATCAAAACATCAGAAAATGAGTAAAAAATTAGTTTTTTCAAAAGATGCTAGGAATAAATTAGCAGACGGAGTAGATAAATTAGCAGAAGCAGTTACTGCAACATTAGGACCAGCAGGTAGAAATGTGATTATAGAACAAGCACAAGGTAATCCAATATCTACTAAAGATGGTGTTACAGTTGCAAAAGCAGTTGAGCTTAAAGATAGAGTTGAAAATATCGGAGCACAGATCGTTAAACAAGCAGCTATTAAGACAGCAGATCAAGCAGGAGATGGTACTACAACATCTACATTGTTAGCTCAAGCTATTCTATCAGAAGGTATAGATAGAATGAAAAGCGGACAAAACGCAGTAGATTTAAAGAGAGGTATTGACTCTGCAGTTAAAGAGGTAGTAGGGTACCTAAAAGAAAATTCAAAAGATATTACGGATGAAGAACAGCTCAAGCAAGTAGCTACGATATCTGCCAACAACGACACTGAAGTAGGTGTTTTAATTTCCACAGCCATGGACAAAGTAGGTAGAGACGGTGTAGTAACGATTGAGGAATCCAGGACAGGAGAAACCTACCTAGAGACGGTAGAAGGAATGCAATTTAGCAGAGGTTATAAGTCTCCATATTTTGTTACTGATAATTCTTCAATGCAAGCTGTTCTTCAAAATCCGTTAGTACTAATTACGGATAAGAAGTTAAATCAAGTTAAAGAGCTACTTCCTATCTTAGAAGCATGTTCATCACAGAATAAGAACCTTCTTATCATTGCAGATGACATTGGAGGAGAGGCGCTCTCTACATTGGTAGTAAACAAGATGAGAGGTAACTTAGGCGTAGTAGCAGTTAATGCACCAGAGTTTGGTGATAGAAAGAAAGCTGTCTTAGAAGACATTGCAGTTCTTACAGGTGCTACAGTAATCTCTACAGAAAGAGGAATGAGATTAGATAAGTTTCAATCAGAATGGTTTGGAGAAGCTAAGAAAATTACAGTTTCTAAAGACTCAACTACTATTATAGATGCTAAAGGTTCGGAAGAAGCTATTACCGCTAGAGTAGAAGAAATTAAAACTCAAATTGACGATAGTAAATCTCCTTACGAAACTGAAACATTACAGGATAGACTCGCTAGATTTATTGGTGGAGTAGCAATTGTATATGTAGGTGGTCACACTGAAGTAGAAATGAAAGAGAAAAAAGATAGAGTAGATGATGCTCTTCATGCTACTAAAGCAGCCTTAGAAGAAGGAATTCTACCTGGAGGAGGAATATCATTACTAAACGCATCGATACTATTAACCGAAATGATCGGATCAGTTGCTGAAGAATATCAAACAGGATATGATATTGTCATTAATGCGATTGAAAGACCTTTCTTTAAGATCCTTGAAAATGGAGGATACAAGCAAGATAGAATAGGAGAAATAGAATTAAAAATAAAAGAAACCGGAGACCTTTGGGAAGGTTATAACCCACGAACGGAAGAATATGTAAATATGTTCAACTCAGGGATTATTGACCCAACAAAAGTAACCAGACTAGCTTTAGAGAATGCTGCCTCTGTCGCTGGTACAATGTTAATAACTGAAGCAGTAATATCAAACAAAACGGAGAAGGGTCCTCAAAATCAAATAGACCCTTCAATGATGATGTAATAATTTTAAAAAATAAACAAATGGAAAAAAATGAATTATTTGAGCAAATTGCAGAGCAATTTCAAATCTTAGCAGAGAACAACGAAGAGAGTACAAAAGCTTCTCAAGCAAGAGCTCGTAAAGCAGCAGGAGAGATTAAGAAATTAATTACTCCTTACAAGAAAGCGAATATGGATGCTGTAAAAGGCTAGCGGTCGAAGGAGGGGGCGTTTCTCTCTCCGACGAAGTCGCCACGCGCGAATTTGAAGAGCCCTTCCGTAAAAGGAGGGGTTTTTTATTGGGAAGTTCTTGCTTATATGCGGAAGTTTTCGTATATTTATAATATGTAAAAACCTAATATATGTTTACATACTTTAATGATGAATGGAACCCGACAGAAGATAAAAATGACGACATTGACGTTCCAAGAATGGCAAGAAGCGTTAAAGATGCCGCTTCCGGAGAAAAACAAAAAGAAGTACACCCGAAACAATAAACATAAAAATAAAAGTTATGAGTGATTCAATTAAGAAGTACAAGGAATTAGTTAGTGAAGGTAAAATCGTGCCAAAGCAGGATACCGGGAGACCAATTTCGCGTTTGACAGAAGAACAGAAGCAGCAGGCTTATAGGTTACTGACTGAGTACGATGAAGAAGTAATTAAGTTTGCTTTTAATCGGTTAATGTTTGGTTAATTGAATAATATTTCGTATCTTTAAGTATGGAATATAATTTACCTCATCAGCCTAAATGGTCTAAGAATTGGATAGAAAAAAAACTTAGCGCTAACTACTTTAAGAAGCCTTATGATAGATTCATGTGGTGGCGTAGTTATACCCCTAAGAACAAACCTCTTACTAATCGTCACCCATTTGTAGATAGGATTATTAACGGAGACTTCGAAGTAGGTCCTTATCTGATGGAGGTAGAATTAACTCATCATAGTATGAATGAGAAGTATATTGCTAATAGTAGTAATAATGGTACAGACTTTGGAAAGTATCATAGTGAGAGTTCTATAGATAGAGCTAGAAAAAAGAGACTAATACAAGATCACGAGAAAGAAGAGTTGAGGAAGTTATTAGACCTCAGGAATGAATTCGTTAAAGAGTTCAAGATAACCATGGATGAATACGATCATGAGGTAATTAAAACCTCTGGTAGTACAGTCGACTTCTATTATGAGGTAGCAGACAAGTACGGTAAAAGAATAAGGAGACTTAAGACTATTCCGAAAGTTTGATCTATTTATATATAGATATATATTTAACAATTAACAATTTAAAAAACAGTTTATGAAAACAATTTTAGTTATTTTAGTAGTTGCAGCACTTGCTGTAGGTATTATCATTTACCTTATTAAAAAGGGTAAAGTAGCAGATTCAGACGGAGACTACATTCCCGACGTAGTTGAGGATGCAGTAGAAGATGTCAAAGATTTTGCAGACGATGTCAAAGCGACAGCGAAGGAAGTTAAAAGACGTGCAAAAAATGCAAAGAAAGAACTTGACGACGTAATCGATGAAGCAAGAGATGTAGCAGATGCATTAGCAGGAAAGATTACAAAGAGCAAACTTAGAGGTATGACTAAGAAAGAATTATTAGAGCATGCACAAGTTGATCTTGATACGAAATTAGACTCAAGCTTAAGTAAGTCTAATCTGATCAATCACATTTACACTTTACATCACTCTAAGTAATGCAAGATAAATTAAATGTCGATATCAACCAAACACAAGGAGTCACTTGCGACGAATGTGGAAGTTCCTACTTCCAACAAGGACTTGTCATCCGAAAAGCATCTGGAATCCTTACAGGAACAGGACAAACATCTTATATACCAATCCCAATCTTTAGCTGCACCAAGTGCGGACACGTCAACGGAGAGTTCTTACCAAAAGAGGTCAAGGATCTTGGGTAGGTTCTATTCCGGAATACAGGGAGAGATATATGAGTAAAAAATTAGGACTTTAAGTAGTCCTTTTTTTTTGTGCATTAGACAAGGAGGCCTTAGGGTCTCTTTTTGGTTAACGAATACTATTTATTAAAGAACAACAATATATAGTATATGTTAAAAAAACATGCAATAGTAATCGTACTCTTATTAGGGTCTTTTACCGCTCAAAGTCAATTCCTTAAAGAAGTGTATAAAGACTTCCTAAAGTATGGAACAGTTTATGCCGCGGGGGATATCTCAAATTCCATAGAAGCAGCTGAACCGACTTACTTTCTAAGAACTAATACTGATGGGAGTCTTTATTCTATCCCTGACGTAATAGATAATACCCCAGTCTATCCATTTGATTATAGATATGGTTTTGGTATTAGAAAACTAGCAAGGTTTGGATACGAAAGAAAGCCTAAAAACTTCTACGACGGTACTGAATCACAATTAACATTTTCAGCTCCTTCCTCAGCAGTTACAGGGTTAGAGTATCAGTTCCACTTTGAAAAGGAAAGATGGAGAGGAGAAGATTTTACTAATCATAATTTCTTTCTTAAACATACAGGGAAATATCACATAGTAAAAGCACAATCAAGAAAGATAGATAAAATAAACCTTAACTTTAACTCAGCAGAAGTAAGAGCTAGATTACCAATAGGTAAAAAGTTCTCTGTATCAGCTGGTGTAATAGCAAGAGGTCATGAAAGAGCCTATGGCTATAACCCAGTAGAGATATGGTTAAATGAAACTGAAACGTTCACAGACCCAGACGGTAATCCAATTTTAGACCAAGATGGAAATCCTATGGAATTCCCAGTTAACCAATGGTATGGATTAGGTAGAGAATATGGCTACACAGACCACTTTACAGAAACGGAAACAGAAGGAGTAACTACTCAAGATTGGATATGGAGAGATGCAGATGGAAATCAAGTAGCATCTTCTGATTTAGACTTTAGAGAAAGAATAATGCCAGGATTAATGAACCGTTTTAACGGTGAAGCTTGGGATGAATTAGATGCATGGGTAGAAATAGCTCCTGTAGTAGGTGTTGATTTTTATCACTATAAAAGAGACTTCTGGTTCCATGGGTATGCTAACTACATACTTCCTTATCACAGGTACATTAAAGGAGATGAAAGAGCATCTTACTTAAATAGAAACAATTGGGGTAAAGGTGGACTAATAGAAGATAACAAATTACAACAGTGGAGTGACTATTCAGTAGGAGCTTCATTTGGAACTAAGTTAGGCAAAAATATAGGAATATTCGTAGAAGGTGAATACTCCAAAATGTGGGACAGTAAATTTTTTCAAACTACTTTTGGACTTAACTATACATTTAAATAAAAAATGGCAAAGCAAATAGGAGAAGGAACAAAGATTACTTTAGATTTAAAAACTATAGCTATCTTTATAGTAGGGCTATCTTCATTGATAGGAATGTGGTTTGCATTACAAGCTGATATAGACGAAGCTAAGAAGCTACCGGAAGCTGAGATTCAAAGAATAGAATTTCAAATGAAAGATGAAGCTATACGAGAAGCTATTATGAATACACAGAGTGATGTAGAGGAAATGAAAAAGCAACTCGAAAAGATTGATGCGCGTTTATATGATTTACAGTCTAAGAGATAATTAAAGGTCTATGAAAAAGTTACTTATAATATTGGTTTTTACCATAACGACACTGGCAGGTTATTCGCAAACAGTCATTACAGATGATAACTTTGAAAACAAAGTAAGTAACGGAGATGCTTTCGGAGACGATGATTACGTTATAACTGTAGTGGAATTTTGGGCATCCTTTAACGACGCTAATGCATTTCAATATTGGAAGGATATTGTAGGAGCAACCTATTACAGAGTAGATATTTCTAAATCACCTAATGCTAAGAAAGAACACGGTGTACGTACAATACCTCATATCATTATATTTAAAGATGGACGAGATGAAAAGCACTTTAAAGCCGGAATAGGTTTTACATTAGATGCTACATTAAAAGATATACAAGCAGTTATAGACCAGCTAATTGAGGAAAGTAAATTTTAAAACCTACCAATATGAAATTTTTAGATCTATTTAGAGACGATAATAAAATAAACGAAAAATCTATAATTGGATTTATAGCATTTGCTATGATGATACTATTTGCTATTACAGATTTAGTAACTGGTTATTTCGGTAAGACGTTCGTTATTAATGATATCATATACAATTCACTTGTATGGGTAGTACTAGGATCATTTGGAATCGCTGAAGCTGGAAAAGCATTCGGAAACAGAAACTGTTAAGAAAAATCATTATTTAGTTTGAGACTAAGAAATTTATTCATATATTTATGTTTATTGCCTACGTTAGTATATGGTCAACTGTTAACTGAGAAAGATAAACAAATTCATTTTACTGCTGGAGTAATAACATCAGCATTAACTTACGATTATGTTTACCGTAAGACTAATAACAATAAAAAAGCTTTAGCATATTCAATTGCTTCGGCTGTACTAGTAGGTACATTAAAAGAGTTCATAGATAGTAGAGAAAAGAATAATAGGTTCGATCCAAGAGATCTATTAGCAACTACTTACGGAGGACTTACAATAGGTTTAACATTTAATTTTGTTTACAAACCTAAAAAACGTAAAAATAAGTTTTAATACATAAATAAGTTATATATGGCAATGCCCTGTCCAAGTTGTAGAGGCCCACTAGGTCTTACATTAGACTTTATAATCAGAAATCCAATAATGCAATGCCCACATTGTAAAACAGTACTTGATTTTTCAGGCAATAGAGAAACAGCACAAGAATATTTAAATGGATTTAAGGAACTAGAGAAACTTAAAAAGAAGTTCAGTAAGGTAGCTAAGTTTAACTAGGGCTTTTTTATGTTTTCTATTACTATTTATATATGTTATACAGAATTGTTACACTAATAAAACCTGCTATAACGTTATACATTAACTAATAATTAAAAATAAATTTATGGCAATTGCAGATCAATTCAGAGGCCTTCCTATTGAAGACCTAATCGTAAGCCCAATCGTTGGAATGGCGAAGGGGCAAGCAAAACTAAACGATGTTACATGGAAGTACATCAGTGAAGTAGCATTCATACCTGGAAAGGATGGAGCACCGTCTACTACTAGAGCACTAGACGTAGAAATGAACAGAGTAGTAACAGATGGTAATACTGGAGAACAGACTATTCAGAAAGTATACAGTAAAGTACCTATGTTACCTTTAATTCCATTACCTTCTTTAGCAATCACATCAGCAGACATAAGCTTCTCAATGGAAGTTAAAACTTCTGATATGACTAAATCATCTACAGACACTAAGACGAAAGTTGATGCTACAGTATCAGGAGGATTTTGGGGAGCTAAATATTCAGCAACAGTATCAGGAGCAGTAGCTACTCACAAAGAGAACACTAGAAAAACTGATAACTCAGCTAAGTATGAAGTAGCTGTACATGCAGAACAATTACCTCCAACAGAAGGTATGTTAAAGTTATCTGACTTTCTAAATGAAATGTTAGAGCCAAGTGCAATTCCATTGACTGCAGATCCTAATGGGAAATAAATCTACTTTAGAGTAGGTTCATAACTATTTTATTCGTATATTACTTAATAGAAAATACACGTTAAAATAAGTTATATGGCAAAATTAAATGTAGAGGAACTAGTTAGTGGTCTTTTAGAGGCCGCTCTAGTTGCTCAATCAATAAGTGAAAGACAGCATATTAATGCAGTCCGAAATTATTTCGATGAAGACGGAACACCTAAAACTATATCCTTTAAAGTAGGAGAAAGAGATTTGGTAGTTCCTCTTTATGTCTTAGCAGATCACTCCTCTATAGGACTGTCGGAATTAGATATAGACTTTGAAGCTAAATTAGTATTCGGAGGAAATGAACCTTCAGCAATAAAGAAATCTCTATTGGGATTATTTAAAAAGAAAGGTTACAAAGAACATAACATTAAAGGAATTGAAGTTGATTCGGGATACAGTAATAGTTCATCCGGAAGAGCTAAGATTAAAGTTAAGTTTAAAGCTGATCAGAAACCAGAAGCAGTTTCTAGATTAATAGATGCTTATATTTCTACTATGGATGAGAGTAAAGGTCACCCCGGAGCACCTCCTTCAGCCCCTAAAGTAGCTCCAAAAGATAAAAAACCTAAAAAGAAAAAAGATGCTTAAATATTCTCAGTCCCAAATTAAAGATACTTTAGAAGGTAAGGATTATAAATTCTTTTCTGGAGGAGCATACAATTTAAATATTGTAGGAATAAGGAACTCATCAACAGGTGATAACATAACTAATAAGTTTGATGACCTAATGACTGTATCATACTTAGATGAAAAAGGACAATCTAGGTATCATGAATATAAATGTACAACAGACCCAGGAAAGTATTGGGCTGAAAATGTAATGAACAAAGATGGTGTAGCAATACTTAAACCTGGTCAATATAGAGGTACATATAAAGTAGCATTACATCAAGGTAAGTATGAAGCTCTTTGTCAAAGGAAACCTCTAAAGGTTTATCGTGATGATAATAGAGACGATCATTACAATTTAGATGAAAGTACAGTACAAGAAGGTATATTCGGTATTAACATACATAAAGCAGGTAAGTTTGTAAATGGTTCTACTCAAATAGATAAATGGTCAGCTGGGTGTCAAGTATTCTCTAAAGAAAGTGACTTTAATGAATTCATGGAGCTGGTTAATAAAGCTAAAGATAAATGGAGTAACAGCTTTACCTATACATTAATTGACTCAGATCAAATAGGCTAATATGAAACTAAAGAAACTACAGAGCTATATAATGTTTGCAATCCTAGGAGGATTTATAGCATGGATGATATTCGGACAAGAAAAAATAGAAGTAGATGTTAAAGGGTATGAGGTTAAAATATCAAATCTAGAAAAAGTAGTAGATTCTACTTATAATATGAATAATGCTTTAACAGCCCGTATTGAGGAAATGACTATTAGTTTACAAAAGTCAGATGCTAAAATTAAACAATTGAACGGTCGCATTTGGACCATTAAAAAACAAACAGATGAGAAACTTAACACTATTAATACTTACTCTGATGACGAGCTTATCAGCTTTTTCACAGACCGATACAGATACCTTAAAGATTCCATTACCAAAGGTAATAATAAAGGAAGTAATTAAAGATCTTATAAAAGGAGACGCTAGCAAAAAAGAAGTAGTGGTACTTAATGACGTAATAGCTCAGAAAGGTATACAGTTAATATCTAAGGATACAATTATAGCTACTCTAAAAAGCAAGTTAGTTAATTTTGAATCTATTATTAATAATAAAGACAGGCAGCAATCTTTAAATAGCCAACTCAACGAAGATTTACAGAAAGCATTAGAAGCATCAAAAAGACGTACCTTTTTCTATAAGGTAGGTACAGGAGTTGGTGCAATAGTGACTCTTATCCTAATCGCAAAATAAACTAAACTTATGATAAAACAATTCACTAAAGGAATATTCCCTGGCATTATTGCCTTATCAGCTCTATCAGTATCTGCATCAGCAGCATTTTACTCTGTAAGTGGCCTTAGTAAATTATTTGCAGGAGCAACAATGGAAGTTATAATAATGGCTGGATCATTAGAAGTAGCTAAATTAGTAATAGCATCGCTACTTTATACATACTGGGATACATTAAATAAGGCTCTTAGAGCGTATCTGACAGTCGCTACGGTAGTGTTAGTCCTTATTACTAGTATGGGTATATACGGATTTTTAAGTGCTGCTTATCAAGATACCTATCGTCAATTAGCTACAAAAGAAAACCAAACAGCTTTCATTACTCAGAAAAAAGATTTCTATGAAAAAGACGTTATACGTTATGATGCTGAACTTGAAAGAATATCTCGCAATATTTCTACTCTCAGTAACGCAAAATCTTCCTCAATCCAGGTTAAAGACACATCGTTGGTTGGAGGCATTAGAACCACCATCTCTACTACAGAACTTAGGATGGCAGCTAAGCGAATTGAAGTCGAAGAAGAAAATAGGAAAGCTGTTCAAGAAAAAAGAATTATAGCAGCAGATAGCTTACAGAAGTTTCAATTAGAGATACTACAATTAGATAATAATACCGAGGTTGCAGGAGAACTAGGACCCTTACAGTACCTTTCCGGACTTACGGGAACACCGATGGATAGGATTATTAACGTACTCTTACTTATTATCATATTTGTGTTTGATCCGTTAGCTATCTCTTTAGTAGTAGCAGCGAATTTTGCTTTTGCTAAAGCATACCCTACTAAAAAATACAAAGACAACTTATATGGGGAATTAGAAGAAGAACTACCAGAACCTGATGAAGATGTAAAGAAGTCAAAACAAAAGTTTGATTGGGTAGATTCTGCATTCTCTGAGGATCAACCAACTGACTTACAAGACTATGAAGATGATGAAGATGATGAAATAGTTATTGTTCCAACTCCACCATCTAGAGGTACACAAGAATGGACAGGGTATCAGTTACAAGATAATATATACCAAGTACGTCAAAAAGGACCTAGCATGTGGAAAGTTGAACTGAAATCTGGAGAGGTAATATTAGTACCTAAAGGATTAGCACAAAAGTACTTGACAGAAGATCCGGAAAGTTCAAAAAGTTATATGTAAATAGTTGCTAATCTGTATATTTTTTCTTATATTATACTAAATATAAAAACATAATATATGTCGCAATTCAAAGTTATTACCGCATTAAAAGCACAAGCTAACGCAGATAAAGCTAAAGCATTAATGTCATTAGACCTTCTAACTACAAATGGAGTAGGTATAGGAGACCACACAGCAAATGATTTTCTAAAAGATGCATCAGAGTCGCTAAGTTTATTAGTAAAAGCTGAAGATACGTTAGATGCTATAGAAAGATACTTCCCAGAAGATAATCCATCTAAGGTATTGAATGGTTAATTATGAGTAAACAAGTAAAAGAGTACGAAACTAAATTAAAAAATAAAGTTACATTTATGAGCAGCAGAGAAATTATGGATGCTAAAAATACTCCTTCAGCAAGAGAAGTCCTTAAAAATGAGTACCCTACTATACATGACGGGTATATGCAAATTGTCAACGAACAGTTCGAGTTATTTGCTAAGAAGCATTTAGATTACGGAATGCATAATGTTAGTGCAGGAACTAATTTAGAAACTGAAGATGAAGTAGAATTTGCTATGACAGGTCTTTGGTATAGATTATCAGATAAGATCAATAGATGGAAAAATATGATCATATCAGGGCGTAAGGCTCAAAATGAAACGTTAATCGATACCTTTCAAGATGTAACTAACTACGGCATTATAGCTCAATTAGTTTCTAGAGGTATGTGGAGAAACGATTAATATGCCTCCTAAAAAGATTTATCCGAATAAGGAAAAGCTAAAAGCAAACCCATTAGTTAAAGAGGTTTGGGAGAGTAAGATCAAACAAACACCTTCTAAGAATAAGCATATTTCTTATAGTTCATTAAGTATCTATAATAAATGTCCTAAGAAGTGGGAATTGATGTACTTAAGAAAACAAGTACCTTTTACTCAAAATATCTATACCTGTTTCGGAACAGCAATGCATGAGACACTTCAGACTTACTTAGAGGTACTATACCACGATAAGGTTAAAACTGCTAATGAAATCGATATAGATCAGTTACTATATGATAATATAATTCAATCATATAAATCTAGCAAAGCTCAAAACGGACATACTCATTTTTCAACTGCAGAACAGTTAACTGAGTTCTGGCTTGACGGTAAGCATATACTAGAATATATAAAGAAAAAAAGAGCTGCATACTTTAGTACCAAGACAGCTAAATTAGCAGGCATAGAGACACTCTTATACCAGCAGATACGCCCTGGAGTAATGTTTAAAGGACTGGTTGATTTAATATTCTATCATCCTACTACAGATAGATGGACTGTTATGGATATTAAAACTTCTACTAGAGGTTGGAACGACAGCTATAAGAAGAATAGTAACCTTACAGCCCAGGTAATTCTGTACAGAGAGTTCTTTGCTAAACAGTTTAATATAGATCCTTCTAAGATTGACGTTGAATTCTTTATAGTTAAAAGAAGAGTACCAGTAGACGCAGAGTTTGCTAGCCAGCAAAGAAGAGTACAGGAATTTACTCCTTCTTCTGGACCTAGGAAAACTAAACAGGTTATGGCTTCGATGGATAAGTTTATAGCAGATGTACTAGATGAAGAAAATAATTATGTTGATAAGAGCTACTCTTGTTCTTCACCTTTAGGAAAGTGTACCGAGTGTGCTCCTTTTGTTAAGTAGGACCTATTTATTATATATATAGATATACTTATATATACAATTAAAAATAATAGTTATGAAAAACACTGATGAACAAAAGTTAACCACAGTTAAGATCAATATTGACTTATTCCAAGAGTTCAAATACCAATGTATTAAGAACAAATTTTCCTTTCAAAAGCTTGCCTCCCGTGCAATATTTCTCTATCTTACGAAAGAGTCTTTTAGGAAAGAAATACACAAAATAAATAATATTAACTTAGAGAAAATTGATGGAGAGTAAATACGGTTATTTAAAAAAAGAGAATAGAAAAAACATACTACTACTCTGTGATGATATAAGAATGCATTCAGGAATAGCTACAATGGCTAGAGAGATAGTTATGGGAACAGTTCAACACTATAACTGGTTCCAATTAGGAGCAGCTATAAAACATCCAGATCATGGTAAAGTTTTAGATCTTTCTGCTGATATGGCTAAAAGAACTGGAGTAGAAGATGCTGATGTTAAGGTTATGCCCTTTAATGGGTACGGAGATGCAGCTACTTTAAGACAGTTAATTGCATTTCACAAACCAGATGGTATTATGATCTTTACAGATCCTAGATACTGGGGTTGGTTATTCGATATTGAAAGAGAGATCAGAAAAACTACTCCTATATTATATCTAAACATCTGGGATGATTACCCTGCTCCTTTATACAATAAGGATTATTATAATTCATGTGACTTATTAATGGGGATATCAAAACAAACTGTTAATATAAACAAGCTTGTATTAGAAGAAGCAGCTGAAGATAAAGTAATTAAGTATGTTCCTCATGGAATTAATAGAGAGAGTTTCTTTAAAATTAATAAAGACTACGCTCAATACTCTAAATTTACAGAATTTAAAAAGAATGTCTTTGCGCAATCAAATAAAGATATAGAATATACAGTATTCTTTAACTCAAGGAACATTAGAAGAAAGTCTGTAAGTGATTTAATAGCGGGTTATAGAGTGTTCTGTGATTCTATAGGAAAAGAGAAAGCTAAAAAATGTGCTTTAGTTCTACATACACAGCCTAAAGATCAAAACGGAACAGATCTAGTAGCAGTTAAAGATGCTTTATGTGATCCAGAGTACGTAAATGTATACTTCTCTACACAAAAGCTATCAACAGAACAAATGAACTGGATGTATAACTTAGCTGACTTAACAGTATTACCGTCTTCTAATGAAGGTTGGGGTCTTTCTTTAACTGAATCTATGATGGCTGAAACTATGATAGCAGCTAACGTAACAGGAGGAATGCAAGACCAAATGCGATTTACAGATAACGAAGGTAAGTGGATAGAATTCGATAAAGATTTCCCTTCTAACCATAGAGGTACCTATAAAGAGCATGGAGAATGGGCACTACCTATCTTTCCAAGTAATATATCTCTTGTAGGATCTATACCAACTCCTTATATTTTTGACGATAGATGTAGTTTTGACGATATAGCAACTGTTATAGAAGAGTCTTATAAACTTACACCAGAAGAAAGAGCAACAAAAGGAGCAGCTGGTAGAGCATTTGCAACATCAGATGAAGCTATGATGTCTGGTAAGAGTATGTGTAAGAATATTATCGATAGTATAGATGAAACATTTGATACTTTTACTCCTAGAGCTAGATTTGATCTTACTAAAATAGAAGATTTAAAACCAAAATATATTAAGCATAAATTAGTTTATTAGAAAAATTTTTACTATATTACATTAAATAAAATAAGTTATAATGAATAAAACCACAGTTATTATTTCTTCTCCTGTAGATACCTATTCAGGTTATGGAGCAAGATCAAGAGACTTCATTAGTGCGTTAATAAAAGAGAGACCAGAGTGGGACGTACGTCTATTATCACAACGATGGGGAAATACTAGATTCAATTACTTAAAAGATCATAACGATACTGAACTTGGTAAGTTAATAATTCAAGGAGTAAAGCAGAAACCTGATGTATGGATTCAGATAACTGTTCCTAATGAATTCCAGAGAGTAGGTAGTTACAATATAGGAGTTACAGCTGGAATAGAAACTACAGTATGTGATCCATCATGGCTAGAAGGTGTCAACAGAATGGACTTAACTCTAACATCAGCTAACCACGGTAAGATAGTATTCGGAGCTAATACCTTCGATAAGATGGATGGTCAGAAAAAGAAAATAGGAGAAATAAAATTAGAAAGACCTATTGAAGTTCTGTTCGAAGGAGTTAACTTGGATAAATATAAACGAGTAACTCTAGATAGCAACTCAGAATTAGTTAGTACTCTAAATAGCATTAAGGAAAGCTTTTGTTTTCTAGTTGTAGGTCATTGGTTACAAGGAGACTTTAAAGAGGATAGAAAAAACATAGGCGGTACTATAGAAAGATTCTTAGTAGCATTTAAAAACAAACATGTTAAGCCTGCTTTAATACTTAAGACACAAGCAGCTAATAGTAGTATAATGGACAAATCAGCTATACTTAAAAAGATAGATGAAATACGAAAAGCAGTAGGAGGAGAAAACTTACCGAACATATACCTACTGCATGGAGAATTATCCGATGAAGAGGTGAATATGCTTTACAACCATAATAAAGTAAAAGCTATGGTTAGTTTAACTAAAGGTGAAGGATTCGGTCGACCTCTATTAGAATTTACTACTACAGGTAAACCAATTATAGCTTCAGCCTGGTCAGGTCATACAGACTTCTTAAGGAAAGACTTAAACTTATTAGTTGGTGGTAAATTAGATACTATTCATCCATCAGCTCAGATTAAGAATATGCTATTAGGAGAAAGTAAATGGTTTACTGCAGATGAAGCTCAATCACTTACTGCTTATAAAGAAGTGTACAAGCATTATAAAAGGTATGCATTGAACGGTAAGAAACAAACTGGAGTAACAAAGAAGTACTTTTCGTTTGAAGCAATGCAAAAAGAATTAGGTAGTATCTTAACTAAGTATACACCTAAATTTGTAAAGGAGGTAGATCTAAAACTACCTCAACCTAAGAGTATAGGATTAACTAACAATATAAAAATAGGATAATGAAAATAGATAAAGATCAATTAATAAAAGGACCCTTTGGAGGTAACGCTTGTTATGAACAGACATTTTTAAACGATGACCAGGAAATAACAACATGGTTATGCTTTGGAAGTGGTTATAGTTCTTCAACGTTAATGAAAGAAGGATCTAAGACTGTAATAAACTTAATCGAAACATCACCTGAACTCTATAAAGATCTATTCTTTACTGATAAGAACCAATACGTATGGGCACCTGCTACAATTAGCTTACCTGAAAAAGGTATGGTGTTTGTTGACGGTAGTAGTAAAGAAGATTGGAAATGGTCTGCTGTCAAAGCAGCTAAGATACCAGAAGCAGATCTAGGTAAGTATCCTGACGGCCAGACATATAAAATGGATATGCCTAATGCAAAGACCTTTAAGAGAAATGATTTTATGGATGCATTAGAGCACATAGGATTTTACGCAATAGACTAATATATCAGATATGAAAATAAGTTATGCAATTACAGTATGTAATGAACTTGTAGAGATACAAAAACTCATTCCGTTTTTACTTGAACATAAAAGACAGCAGGATGAAATAGTTGTTCTCTATGATCAGACAAACGGTAATGAAGAAGTGGCTCTATACTTAAAACAGTTTAGTAAGCTACCTAACTTTCAATTCTGGAGAGGTTTAGACTTTAAAGGGCATTTTGCTGACTGGAAAAATAAGCTAACAGAGTACTGTGACGGAGATTATATCTTTCAAATAGATGCAGATGAGTTACCTAAAAAATCTCTTATGTCTAAACTGCCAGAAATTTTAGAAGTCAATCCTGATATAGATGTATTCTTAGTACCTAGAGTTAATAAAGTAGAAGGTTTAACTGAAGCTCATATTAAACAATGGAACTGGAACGTTAATAGTTCAGGATGGGTGAACTGGCCAGACTACCAGATGAGAGTATATAAAAATAAAGAAGGTATTAAGTGGAGAAATAAAGTGCACGAAGTAATAGAAGGAGTCGAGAACTTCAGTAAGCTACCTAATTCACATTTATATAGTCTAGAACATTATAAGGATATAGAGAGACAAGTTAAACAGAATGATTATTATAACACGTTATGAAAACAATATGGGTAAATGGATGTTTTGACGTACTACATAGAGGACATTTCGAACTCTTTAATTACGCTAAATCCCTAGGAGGAAAGTTAATAGTCGGTATTGACTCTGATGATAAGATAGAGCAAGATAAAGGTGAAGGAAGACCTTATAATAAGCTTAGCGATAGAGTTTATGCTCTAATGAGTTTAGAAGCAGTAGACGAAGTAAGAGAGTTTACAACCAGAAAAGGACTTAACTCCTTAGTTAAAGAAATACAGCCAGACATTTTAGTAGTAGGAGCAGACTGGAAAGGTAAGAGAATAGTAGGAAGCCAGTACGCTAAGGAAGTAATATATTTTGATAGAATAGGAGAACATTCAACAACCAATATACTAAACAATGAGAGAAAGTAAACTATACTCAGAAGGTAAACTAAAAGCTTTTGTGGATATAGATGAAACTATCTGCTTCTATAAAGACAAAAGGATATACGAACTAGCAATACCTAATGCAGAGAATATCTTTAAAATAAACAAACTTAGTAAAGAAGGATGGCACATTACTTATTATACAGCTAGAGGCGGAGCAAGTAAGATAGACTATACTGACCTTACCCTCAAGCAGTTAAATGAATGGGGATGTATATTTGATAACCTTATAGTTGGACATAATGAAGATATTGCAGTACAAACTAAGCCTTCTTTTGATCTAATAATAGACGATAAAGCTAAACGAATAGAAGAACTATGATAATACAGCCAAAGATTGTACAAAAAGGATGGGGTGAAGAGGTATGGATCCATAACGATAAAGAGTATTGTGGAAAGCTTCTTAGGTTCTTTAAAGCAGGTAATAAATGTTCATTACATTATCATATTAAGAAGAAAGAAAGTTGGTATGTGGGCAAAGGATCGTTTACATATATTTACTTAGATCTTGAAGCAGGGTTAGAAACCAGAAAAACTATAAAACATGGAGATTGTTTAACAATTGATAGACAAGAACCACATCAGTTAATAGCTTTAGAAGATATGTCAGAAATCTTCGAAGTATCAACACAACATTTTGACGAAGATAGTTATAGAATAAGAAAAGGAGATACATTATGAGCAAAAGAAAATACTTACCGACCTTAAGTGAATTAATAGATAGATTATCTATAGCGCAATTAAAAGAAGTATTCATTCCGGAACATAAGGAAGAGTATGCTGCTGAGATTGCTGATATAATGCATGATATAGACCTACTAAACTTTGATGCTGAATTAATCAGATCAGTAGTAGTACTGTCTCAAATGAACTTACACATCTGGCATAACGAATCTAACTACAGAAAAGGAATTAAAGATGGTAATAATCTAGAATTAACTCATGGATTAAACGGCATTAGAAATACTGCTAAGAATATGATTCAAGAGAAAGTAGGAGGTAGAAAAGACTATAAGGTAGATTGCTTAGCTGCAGACTTTAAAGATTGGGAAATTAGCTGGACTAAAAAATAAGCAATATGAAGGAGTATTACAGATTATATTTAACGTTACATAAAAATAAAAAGTGTATAAGATTACATTTTTTAGGTCAATGGGTAACATTACTTAGTATCTTTTTAATTCTTTACTTCTGGTTATGGTTCTTTATTCCAATTATACCGTTCATTATATATCCATTTGCTTGGACAGGTCACTACCTATATGAGAAAAACGAACCTGCAGCATTTAGAGATCCTGTAAAAGCTAAGATAGCTGACTGGATGATGTTCTGGGATATATTAACAGGTAAAATAAATATACTATGAGAGTACTAGTAATAGGAGATACATGCATAGATGAGTACGTATACTGTTCTACCAAAAGGTTCTGCCCTGACGCACCTGTACCTGTACTAAAGCCTCTATATAAAGTTAAGTCACTTGGAATGGCAGGTAATGTTAGCGATAACTTAAAAGGGTTAAAAATAAAAACAGATATTATCTCAAATGTAGAAAATATAAAAAAGGTAAGGTACGTTGATAATAGAACAAATCATATGTTCATCAGAGTAGATCAAGAAGGAGGAGATATAGAACCTTTATCATGGCATACCTTAGATAAAATACGCTTTGATAATTACGATGGAGTTGTAGTTAGTGATTATAATAAAGGATTCGTTAGTAACGATCAATTAGAATTTATCGGATCAAAGATTAATTTCTCTATCTTAGATAGTAAACGTATACTTACAGATGAAATTGCTAATGCCTTTACCTTTGTTAAGTTAAACGAACCAGAAAGCTTTGACAATAAAGATTTAACTGCTACTAATATTATTACAACACTAGGGAGTAATGGAGCAAAGTATAAAGGAGAGCACTTCCCAGTAGCAGAAGTAGACGTAAGAGATACAAGTGGAGCAGGAGATTCTTTTGTAGCAGGTTTTGTTTATAGTTACTTAAATGAATGTGATGTTAAATCTGCAATTAAGTTTGCGAATGAATGTGCTACTCAAGTCGTACAGAAAAAAGGAACAGCTAAAATTAACGTAGACGAAATATAAAATATGGATAGTAGAATAGCAGAGATATTAAATAAAGAAAAGAAAAGGCAATTTAAAACGATTGAACTTATTGCTAGTGAAAACTTTGCTTCTGATGCAGTTATGGAATTAGCAGGGTCAGAATTTACAAACAAATATGCAGAAGGATATCCCGGTAAGAGGTATTATAATGGATGTGCTCATATGGATGAGATAGAGGAACTTGCAATAGAGGAACTAAAGAAGTTATACAGTTGTAACTATGCTAATGTTCAACCTCATTGTGGAGCAAATGCTAATACAGCAGTATTCCAAGCATTTCTTAAACCCGGTGATAGAATACTTGGTATGGATTTAGCTAGTGGTGGACATTTATCACATGGAAGTAAACCAAACATATCAGGTAAAGTTTATGATGCATATTCATATGGAGTAGATGTAAATGGTTACTTAGATTATGAAGCAATACGTACTAAGGCAGTAGAAGTTAAACCTAAAATGTT
>Ga0208814_1000203_pt1 | contig 41695 bp, 35 predicted proteins | sample MalvirAntarct_55_FD_184253 | JGI IMG/M metagenome (GOLD analysis project Ga0208814, IMG submission 184253) | Marine viral communities from the Global Malaspina Expedition - Malaspina viral metaG Antarct_55 (SPAdes) (version 2) | ecosystem: Environmental > Aquatic > Marine > Oceanic | place... | reverse complement strand
AAAGTAACAGGTTCAGGAACAATAACATTTAGTTAAAAACTATGGCAATAACAAAAATAGGCACACCGGAATTATTTGACTTCAGCGCAACAAACACAGCGCTTCAATTGCCAACGGGTGATACGGCTTCAAGACCTGCAACACCTAGTACAGGCGAGTGGCGTTTTAACACTACTGAAAATTACGTTGAGTTTTGGGATAGCACAGCATGGAGACAGATAGACACTGAGGCTGTTGCATCAATAGTAATAGCTGCGGAGAACTTCAACACTAACACCTATTTCGGTAATGGAGCTACTCAAGCAATAGAACCTAAGTTTAATGGGGCTGCAAATTTTAGTGGACCAACATCCGCAACAGTTAGTAATATTCAAACAGCTATTCCTGGGTCAATATTTAACACAAATACCTTTTCTATTTCGTTTTGGTACAAAAGAACTACTGCTGGTCAGTTTGAATATATGTTAGGAACATTTGACACTAATCTTTTAAATGGATTTGCAATTGGAACTTATAATTCTAGTGATGGATATAGGTTTGATATTTTAACAAGAAACGGGTCTATTACTTTAGGAAGATATCAAGGAGGTGCAAATGTGTTAAATGTGTGGACAAACATAGTAATGTCAGTTGATAATAACGATTGGACATTTTATCAAGATGGTTCGTTAATGACTGACTATACGGGTTATAGTCAACCAATGGCTGGTGGAACATATAACAATTCCAACACTTTATTTTTAGGTCAACCTGGTGCCTATCTTGATGAAGGAATGTATTCCTCATTTCTAGGCCAAGTAAGAGTATTTGATACAGCGCTTACAGGTCCTCAGGTAACTAATTTATGGACAAATGAAACAACAACAACAGCGGCTACATTAAACTTCCCAGCGGGAACAGGATGTATCGCTGCTTACCAGTTAGATGGTAATGGTAATGATGTAGGTACGACTACAGCTACTACTGTAGCTACATACCAGTTAAATGGACCTACTGCAGTTCCTTCTATACCTAGTAATACATATCCTGGAACACCTACTAGTATAACATATGCTGCTGGTAAGTTTGGTAATGCAGCTGTGTTTACAAGAAGTCCGTATATATCAATTCCTACAATGGGAGTATTTCTTGCTAAAAACACTTCTTCAATTTCAATGTGGATAAAAACTTCTGGAGCAAATAGTCCTTTAGAGTTCATTTTTGCTGACTATGCAGGAAGCAGTTTTAATCATTCTTTATCGGTATATCCCGATAACACTATAAGAAGGCAAACAAGATATAGTGGAACAGATTCAGCAGAACTTTCTTCAAGTGCAGTCTCTTTAAATGAATGGCATCACGTTGTAAGTGTTGTTAACGTTTCAAATAATACTCAACAATTATATGTAGATGGTTCTTTAGCAGCAACTGGTTCTATTCCTACGGGGTCTTGGAGTAGTTTAGGAAATACTGAAAAAGTTATTATTGGTGGACTTTGGGGAACAAATCAATCAAATAATTTACCCTTTGGTGGTGAAATAGACCAAGTAAGAATATTTAACTCAGCATTACCAGCATCAGCTATCACGGCTTTATATGCTGAAACAGTTGCAACATCAAGTTCAGCTAGTATAACTTATGTTGGTACTCCATTTAACGGCACAACAACAAACGTCGGATACACAGGCTTAAAATTTACTCCAGGGTTAGTTTGGACTAAATCAAGAAATACACCAAATCGTCATCAGCTTTTTGACTCTGTAAGAGGCGCTACTTTTGCTATAGAATCAGACACAACATTTGCTCAATCAACTGAACCTACAGCGTTAACAGCTTTTAATTCTGATGGATTTTCTTTAGGTTCTTCGGGCAATGTGAGTACCCTCGCTACAAGTTACGTCGCATGGTGTTGGAAAACAGCAGCAAGTACTACAACGATACCTGCAAGTGGTTCTCAAATAGCAAGTGATGTGAGGGCAAACGTTGCGTCTGGATTTAGTGTTGTAAAATATACAGGAACAGGAAGTACGGCTACTGTGGGACACGGTCTTGGTAGTGTTCCAAAGCTAATTCTTACAAAAGTTGTTAGTGCAGACGGTAATAGTTGGGCTTGTTACTCTGAAGAAACAGGAATAGATAATTATCTTGAATTAAATACAACTGCTGCAAAACAAGCATACACAGGTTATTGGGGGTCAGCCACACCAACCACTAGTGTATTCGGAGTTGTGAATGCAAATTTTAATAATAATGTTAGTGGTGCGAATATAATTGCGTATTGCTTTGCAGATATATCGGGCTATCAAAAGGTCGGGAGTTATACTGGGAATGGTTCTAGCACTGGGACTATTGTTGATACTGGATTTACTCCAGGGTTTGTACTAATTAAAGCAACTACAACCGATGGTGGTGGTGGAAATTGGATTATATATGATAACGTAAGAAGCACTTCAAATCCAAGAAATAAAAGATTATATCCTGATTTAAGTATTACAGAACAATCACAAGGGAATTATGATTTAGATTTTTTAACTGGGGCAACAAAAGGATTCCAACCTAAAGTCGCTGCATCTTCTTATGGATTTAATACACTTAATGTAGAATACATTTATTTAGCAATAGCATAATGGAATATATACAAAATAATAGTGCACTTTTAGATATTAATGTAGTGTACCACATAGTTAAATTAAAAAATAATGTCAATTAACGATATGAAAATATTGGGAATAAATACTTTAGTTATAGGAATTTCTATGACACATATAGATGTAATTTTAAAAATTTTATTACTTTTAGTATCAATTGGTTACACAATTCATAAATGGTACTTAATGTATGGAAAGAATAAGTAAACATATTACTCACAAAGAAGCTGTACACTCTAATACAGCACTACGCCTGAATCTTAAAAATATTCCAGATGATTACCAAGCATCTAATATGGTTGGTATTGCTACTCATGTTTTCGAGCCTCTTAGAAAATATGTAGGCGGACCTATAAAAATTAATAGCATGTTCAGGTCTGAAGATTTAAATACTGCTATCGGTGGTTCTATTACCTCGCAACATTGCCAGGGAAGAGCCATTGACCTAGACGACACCTATGGTCATAAAACTAATGCAGAGATGTTTCACTATATAAAAGACAATTTAAGCTTCGACCAGCTTATATGGGAATTTGGGACGGACGAAAATCCTAACTGGATTCACGTTAGTTATGTTTCTCAAGAAGAAAATAGAAATAAATGTCTTAGGGTAGAAAAAGTAAATGGCAAGAATTCTTATAGAGTAATATGAGTACTATAAAAAAACCATTTAAAGAAACTGCCGTGGGTAGGTTTCTTATTGAAAAAGCTCCTTCCATACTTGGAATTGTAGGAGATGCTATTCTTCCTGGAAATGTAATATCGGAACTTATATCTGGCAATAAAGAAATGTCAGAAGCAGATAAACATATTGCTTTAGAAAAATTAAGAATAGAGCGTGCTGAAATAGATGGAATTACTCGTAGATGGGTGTCCGATTCTAGAAGCCAAAGTTGGCTCGCTCGAAATATACGTCCACTAACTTTAGTGGTATTAGTTCTGGCTTATGTGGGAGGATGGTTTATGGGATTAGACACATCAGACACAGCCTCTCTTTTAACGTGGGTTCTTTGCGGATACTTTGGAGCTAGAACGGCAGATAAAATAGGAGTAAAACTTCCTGGTAAATAATTATTATATTTGTATTAATAAAATCAAATATAATGGACATAAGAAAAATATCTATAGGCGCAGACTATAAGTCTAGTGCTATGCATTATATATTAGGTCAAGAAGTTTTAGGAGGAAGCCATCAAATTCATTTAATAAAACATATTAAAGAATCAGGTAACGTTGTTATTTGGATTCAAAAAAAAGATGAAATTTTTTTATGGAAAGAATTTAATTCTAACATGCCATTCTCAATAGAGTATAATATAAATTTTTAATGAAGTCACCATTTTTTTTTATAGTAAGACCTGTAAAGGGCAGAAGGTATGACAATTCTAAAGAAATAGGAGGTATTGACTTTATAACAAGCACCTCTGAGGAAAACCACATGGCTTCCAACAGAGAAGGCGTTGTTGTTTCTACTCCTTTAGGATACGAAGGTGATGTTGAACCTGGAGACACACTGCTTGTTCATCATAATGTTTTTAAATTTTACAATGACATGAGGGGTCGCCAACAAAGCGGCAAGAGTTTTTTTATGGATGATTTGTTTTTCATAGATGACGCTCAGTATTATATGTATAAGAAAAAAGATAAGTGGCATTGTCACGATAAGTATTGTTTTATAAAACCAATCCCATCTACTGAGTCTTATATTCATAAGCCTTTTGCAGAAGAACCTCTTATGGGAAAAGTAAGGTATATAAATAAAAAATTATCTAGTCAAGGAGTTAGTGAGGGAGATTTAGTAACTTTTAGACCTGAGACAGAATATGAGTTTAATGTAGATGGAGAAAAACTTTATAGAATGTTTAGTCATCATGTGACGATGGTTTTGTAAATAAAAATGAAAAAAATTATTATAACGTGGACAATACTTTACTTAATGCCCGTATGGATGAGATGGGTAAGTAAACCTCGTAAATGGAATAAATTATAATAAAAGAATGTTATGATTATTAAAAGAAATGGTATAAAATGTAGTCAATGTGATGAAACATTTCCTGGAGGATACGACTACAGAATGCATTGGGAAAAATATCATTTAGATTATGCTTTAAAATTAAATAAAGAAAATGAGCTCAGAAGAATTAAAGAAACAAATAATTGAGGCAGGCAGAAAGGCTGTAACAGAACTTATAAAGGTTGCAAAGGAAGACATAATAAAACATTCCCCAGAGGACGAGCTTGCGGCAGATAGATTAAAAAATGCTGCAGCCACAAAGAAACTTGCTATTTTTGATGCTTTTGACATACTTAACAAGATAGAGCAAGAACAAGAGAATATAAATTTATTAAACAATACTGACTCTAAGGTAGAAACAAAACAAGGATTTGCAGAAAGACGCTCAAGATAGTATTTATAAGGTTGTAAAGAATTATATTCCTCAAGGAGTTTTATCTAATAAGAATAGAGCTAAGACTTGGATTTATGGATATAATGAAAAATATGATTTTGTTGTTATTTCAAAAAACGGTCAAGTTGGAGATATAATAAAAATATCTGGTCTTTATATTGGACTTCCCCCTACACCTAAAAAACCTAATGCTCGGTCAAATAAAAAAGAAGAACAGCATTGGGAACGTACTGAAATATCAAAAGACCTTTTTAATATACACTCTATATTTCAATGGAACGAAATGCCTTCAGTTTTTAAATCTAAATGGGTAGACTATATAGAAACGGAGTTTGATAATAGGGACGAAGGATATTGGTTTATGAATAATGGAGAACCTACATATATTACGGGTTCTCATTATATGTACTTACAGTGGTCAACAATTGATGTAGGATATCCAGATTTTAGGGAGGCTAATAGATTGTTTTTTATATTTTGGGAAGCTTGTAAAGCTGACAAAAGAAGTTTTGGTATGGTTTATTTAAAAATAAGACGGTCTGGATTTTCTTTTATGGGTTCTTCAGAATGTGTAAACACTGGTACACTAGCCAAAGACGCAAGAGTAGGTATTCTTTCTAAAACAGGTTCTGATTCTAAAAAAATGTTTACGGATAAAGTAGTTCCTATATCTAATAGACTTCCTTTCTTTTTTAAACCTATTCAAGATGGAATGGATAAACCAAAAACAGAATTAGCGTTTAGAGTGCCAGCATCTAAGATTACTAAAAAAAATATGTACGAAGCTGTTAAAGAAGAATTAACAGGATTAGACACTACTATTGACTGGAAAAATACAGATGATAACTCTTATGATGGAGAAAAATTACTTTTATTAGTTCATGATGAATCGGGTAAATGGATTAAGCCTAATAACATATTAAACAATTGGAGGGTTACTAAAACTTGTTTAAGGTTGGGAAGTAAAATTATAGGAAAGTGTATGATGGGCTCAACATCAAATGCTTTAGATAAAGGAGGAAGCAATTTTAAAAGGCTTTATGAAGATTCTAATTTAAAATCTCGTAATGCAAATGGTCAAACTAAAAGTGGAATGTATTCTTTGTTTATTCCTATGGAATTAAACATGGAAGGTTTTATAGATTTATACGGTCATCCTGTTCTTAGGGCTCCTAAAAAAAAGATAAAAGGTGTTGATTCTGAATGGATTACTAACGGAGCTATTGATTACTGGCAAGCTGAAGTTGATTCTTTAAAAAATGATGCTGATGCTCTTAATGAATTTTATCGTCAGTTCCCTCGAAGTGAATCTCATGCATTTAGAGATGAGAGTAAATCTTCTTTATTTAATTTAACAAAAATATACCAGCAAATAGATTATAATGATTCGCTTATAATGGAGCACCATTTAACTAGAGGTCATTTTTATTGGGAAAATGGAATTAAAGATACTAAAGTAATTTTTAGTCCTGAAAAAACTGGAAGATTTTTAATAGGATGGTTTCCTTCTAAAAATTTACAAAACAGAGTTATAAAAAAGAACGGATTAAATTATCCTGGAAACGAACATATAGGCGCATTTGGTTGTGACTCATATGACATATCTGGAACGGTAGGAGGAGGTGGCTCTAACGGAGCGCTTCATGGAATAACAAAATTTAGTATGGAGGAAGCTCCTGCTAATGAATTTTTTTTACAATACATTGCTAGGCCTCAAACGGCAGAAATATTTTTTGAGGAAGTTTTGATGGCTTGTGTGTTTTATGGTATGCCTATACTTGTTGAGAATAATAAACCTAGGCTTTTGTATCATTTTAAAAACAGAGGCTATAGACACTTTTCAATGAATAGACCGGATAAACATAAATCAAAATTATCTAAAACAGAAAAAGAACTCGGAGGAATACCTAACAGTTCAGAAGATATAAAGCAAGCTCATGCGGCTGCTATAGAATCTTACATTGAAAAAAACGTAGGTTTAGATTTAGAAGGTACATTTAGAAGCCAAAATGAAATGGGTAATATGTTGTTTGCTAGAACACTAGAAGATTGGTCTAGGTTTGATATAAATAACAGAACTAAATTTGATGCAAGTATTAGTTCAGGATTAGCCATTATGGCTACACAAAAGCATATGTATCAAGTGGAGCAAAAACAATCAAAAATAAACCTTAACTTTGCAAGGTATACGAACAAAGGTAATTTAAGTGAATTAATTAGATAGATGAAGGATGTTACAATAGACATTGCATCTACAGGCTTTCCAAGTCAATTTGTCTCAGATGCTGAAAAAGCTACGGATGAATTTGGTTTACAGATAGGACAAGCCATTCAATACGAATGGTTTAAAAAAGATGGAAACCAGTGTAGATATTATAATCAATGGCGAGATTTTCACAGGCTGAGATTATATGCTAGAGGCGAGCAGTCTGTAGCAAAATACAAAACAGAATTAGCAATTGATGGAGACTTGTCTTATCTAAATTTAGACTGGACTCCAGTTCCTATACTTCCAAAGTTTGTAGATATTGTTGTTAATGGTATGCAAGGTCGAGATTTTAAGGTTAAAGCTTATGCTCAGGATGCGCTATCTCAAGCTAAAAGAAGCAAGTATCAGGACATGATTGAGGGGCAGATGGCTGCTAAAGATATTTTAAGCAACATACAAGAGCAAACAGGAGTAGACCCATTTACAATGGACCCTGACGACCTTCCGTCTTCTGATGAGGAATTATCTCTTTACATGAATCTTAACTACAAGCCTGCGATTGAAATTGCAGAGGAAGAGGCTATAGATACAATGTTTTCAGAAAACCATTATAATGATATTCGTAAACAATTAGATTATGATGCTACGGTTATAGGAATATCTGTTGCTAAGCATGAATTTCTTCCTGGAGCGGGCGTTCAAATATCCTATGTAGACCCTGCTAATGTAGTGTACAGCTATACGGAAGACCCTCACTTTAAAGATTGTTTTTATTGGGGAGAAATTAAAACATTACCTATTGGAGAACTTTTAAAAATAGACCCATCTTTAACTAGAGAGGATTTAGAAGAGATATCAAAATATAGTCAGAGTTGGTATGACTATTATAATGTATCGCAGTTTTACGATAATGATATTTTCTATAGAGACACTTGTACTCTTATGTATTTTAATTATAAAACCACACAAAAGATGGTTTATAAGAAAAAGATACTTGAAGGAGGTGGTTCTAAGATAATAGAAAAAGATGACAGCTTTAATCCTCCAAAAGAAATGATGGAAGAGGGAAGGTTTGAAAAAATAGAAAAAACTATAGACGTTTGGTATGAAGGCGTAATGGTTATGGGTACTAATATTCTTTTAAAGTGGAAGCTTGAAGAAAATATGGTGCGCCCTAAATCATCTTCTCAACACGCTATTCCAAATTATGTGGCTGCGGCTCCTAGAATGTATAAAGGTGTAATTGAGTCTTTGGTTAGACGCATGATTCCTTTTGCTGATTTAATACAAATAACTCATCTAAAGTTACAACAGGTTATAGCTAGAACTGTACCTGACGGAGTCTATATTGACGCTGACGGTATCAATGAAGTTGACTTAGGAACTGGTGCAGCGTATGACCCTTCGGATGCTTTACGATTATACTTTCAAACGGGTAGTGTAGTAGGCAGAAGCTATACTCAAGAGGGAGAGTACAATCAAGGTAAAATACCGATACAACAACTCACAAGCAGTTCGGGCGCTTCTAAGACACAAATGCTTATAGCTAACTATAACCACTACCTAGGAATGATACGCTCTGTAACAGGCTTAAATGAAGCTAGAGATGGTTCAACACCGTCTACAGATGCTTTGGTGGGTGTTCAGAAATTAGCAGCTTTAAATTCAAATACAGCTACCCGTCATATATTAGACGGAAGTCTTTACATATATCGCACGTTAGCCGAGGCTTTAACATATAGAGTGGCTGATATTTTAGAGTATGCCGATTTTAAAGAAGACTTTATAAATAAAATAGGCAAATATAACGTCAGTATATTGGGAGAAATATCTGATTTATATATTTATGATTTTGGTGTATTTATAGAATTATCTCCAGATGAAGAGCAAAAAGCAATGCTCGAACAAAACATTCAAATGGCATTGTCTAAAGGTGATATTAATTTAGAAGATGCTATTGATATTCGTGAGATTAGAAATCTTAAACTAGCAAATCAATTATTGAAAGTTAAGAGAGTTGCTAAGCAAGAGCGTGATGAAAAAATGGCAATGCAAAAGCAAGCCATAACATCACAACAACAGCTTAAATCTCAAGAAATGGCTTCTCAAGTAGCTATGCAAAAAATAGAACTAGAGACCCAATCTAAAATGAAAATAAAACAAGCTGAAATAGCTTTTGAAATAGAAAAACAAAAAGCAGAGGCACAGCTTAAATCTCAATTAATGCAACAAGAGTTTGATTATAATATGCAACTTAGAGGTATAGATGAAAATTCTTTATCTCAAAGAGAAGGTCAAAGAGAACAAGCTAAAAGCGATAGAATTAGTCAACAAAACACTGAGCAGTCTAAATTAATTACTCAACGTAAAAATAATTTACCTCCTCAAAACTTTGAGTCTAATGAAGATAGCCTTGATGGCTTTGATTTATCAGAGTTTTCACCTCGATAATGATTATAATATTTTAACTAAATTTTAAATTAAATCAAATGGAAATGAAAGTAAGAGCAGTAGAGTCTGTAGAAGAAAAATCAATGCAAGAAGTGGAAAAAGAACTTCTTGATAAACATGAAAAAAAATTAATTGAGGAAGATGAACAATCAGAAGAAACTCCTCAAATAAAAATGGATTTTGCTAATGATAGTGTTATTAAGGACACTACTAAAGTAGAAGAAACTTCTGAAGAATATACAACGCCAGTTGAAAAAACGGCAGAGTTATCTGAAGAAGACGTTCTTTCATATATTGGAAAAAGATATGGTAGGGAAATTAATTCATTAGATGAATTAAATCAAGCAAGAGAGGAAACAGAAAAACTTCCTGAAGATGTTGCATCCTACTTTAAGTATAAAAAAGAAACAGGAAGAGGTATTGAAGACTATGTAAAATTACAAAAAGACTTTAGTTCTATGAATCCTGATAATTTGCTAAGAGAGTATATAACAGTTACAGAAGGCGAAGGTTTAGACCCTGAAGATATTGATTCCTTAATGGAGGATTATTCTTATGATGAAGAACTGGATGATGAGTCTGTAGTTAAAAAAACAAAATTAGCAAAAAAAAGAACTATTGCTAAAGCTAAAAAATTCTTTAATGAGCAGCAAGAATTATACAAGCATCCTCTTGAGTCAAGAACGGATGTTGATTCTGAAAGTAACAAAGAAGAAATTTTACAGTATAGGCAATATTTAGAATCTGCTAAAACTCAACAAGAGGAAAGTGAGACAAAACGAAGTTGGTTTATAAAAGAATCCGATAAAGTTTTTACTGATGATTTCAAAGGTTTTGATTTCATGCTTGACGACAAAACAGTAACCTTTTCTCCTGGTGATGCACAGACAATTAAAAAAAATCAAGAAACACCCTTGAACTTTGTAAATAAGTACTTGGATGATAAGGGTTTAATTAATGATGCTGTTGGATATCACAGAGCTTTATCACTAGCAATGAATCCTGACAAATTTGCCAATTTCTTTTATGAACAAGGTAAATCTGAAGCTACGGAAGATGTTATGCGCAAAACTAAAAATATAAACATGAGTGAGCGTAGAGCACCAGAAATAACTAATAAAGGAGGAATGACAGTTAAGTCAATAAACCCTGATTCGGGGAGAGGCTTAAAAATAAGAAGTATTAAACGAAAATAAATTTTAAAAATTAATTATTATGGCAGGAGCAGTTCAAGCGGCCCCAGGGTTCGCTTTACAACCCAGTGCGGAACAAGTACCATTGAGTACAAATTATATAACTAACTTCGATTTTTTAAATCAGTATCTACCTGATACTTATGAAAAAGAATTCGAAAGATACGGTAATCGTACCGTTGCATCGTTTCTACGTATGGTAGGAGCTGAGATGCCTTCAAACTCTGACCTTATTAAATGGGCGGAACAAGGAAGGTTACACACTAAATATGTAGACTGTACAACAGCAGTGGCAGGAGCAGCAGTTAATGTAGCTCAATTTGCAGTTAATGATGCGCTAATACCAAATACTGGAAGTATTGCTATTAGAGTAGGTCAAACAGTAATGATAACTGCAAATGCAGGAGGAGCTAACAATAAAGCAATTGTTACAGCTGTTTCTACAGCAAACGGTACTTTTGATGTAGCTTTTTACGAAGCAGCAGGTTTTCTAAATGCCGCAGCAGCTAATAAGTTTACTGTATTTATTTATGGTTCTGAATTTAAAAAAGGAACAAATGGAATGGTTGGCTCTTTAGAAGCTGATGACGTTATCTTCTCTAACTCACCAATTATCATAAAAGATAAGTATGCAGTTAGTGGTTCAGATATGGCACAAATTGGATGGATAGAAATTCAAACTGAAAATGGAGCTAGTGGATACCTATGGTATTTAAAGTCTGAGCATGAAACAAGACTACGTTTTGATGATTATTTAGAAACAGCAATGATTGAAGCTGTACCAGCAGAAGCTGGAGGTGGAGCAATTGCAGCTGGAGGAGATGTAGGAAACAAAGGTTCTGAAGGTATATTCTATGTAGTAAATAACAGAGGAAATGTATGGGGTGGTGGAAATCCTAATGCACTTGCAGATTTTGATGCAATTATATCTCGTCTAGATAAGCAAGGTTCTATTGAAGAAAATGTAATTTTTGTAGATAGAGACTTTGGATTTGACATTGATGATATGTTAGCTGCACAAAACTCTTATGGAGCTGGTGGTACATCTTATGGTTTATTTGACAATGACAAAGACATGGCATTGAACCTTGGATTTACTGGATTCCGAAGAGGTTATGACTTTTACAAGTCTGACTGGAAATACTTAAATGACCCAACTATGCGTGGTGGTTTACCTGCTGGAGCTAATTCTGGCCGTGTTAACGGACTATTAGTACCTGCTGGTTCTACTACAGTATATGACCAGATTTTAGGGAAAAACGCAAAACGTCCTTTCCTTCATGTACGATACAGAGCTTCTGAAACTGAAGACAGACGTTACAAAACTTGGATTACAGGTTCTGCTGGCGGTGCTGCAACTTCAAGCTTAGATGCTATGGAAGTACATTTCTTGTCAGAAAGAGCTGTATGTACTTTAGGTGCAAACAACTTCTTCTTATTTCAAGAGTAGTATTTATATTAAGGGAGGTTTAACCGCCTCCCTTTTTTTTTTAAATTTAATTAAATCTTATATAATGAAAAAAAATAAAACATTCGTAGACAAGGTCTACAAACTTACTAGGGGCGATGCTCCAATATCATTTTTACTTCCTTCAAGCGGAAATAAAAGACAACCATTATTATGGTTTGATGAAGAAAAAGGTATAAACCGAGTTTTAAGATATTCCTCTAATCAAAAATCACCATTTGAAGATGAACAAGATGGTATCGTAAATAGAATACCAGTTGATTTTCAAGATGGATTTTTAAGAGTTCCAAAGAATAATCCAATATTACAAGAGTTTCTTTATTATCATCCATTAAATGGTTTAAAATTTGAAGAAGTTAATGAAGAAAAAGATGCAGCCTTAGAAATAGAACAATTAAATCTAGAGGCGGATGCGCTTATTGAAGCTAGAAAACTTTCAGTAGACCAAGTAGAAACAATTTATAGAGTTTTATTAGGAAAAAATACTGATTCAATGACCACAGCTGAATTACGAAGAGATATATTAGTCTCTGTAAGACAAGAGCCTGGTGATTTTTTAAAGGTAATTAACGACCCTCTGCTTAAATTACAATCTAATGTTCAATTATTTTTTGACAAAGGATTATTAAGTTTTAGAAATAAGCAAAAAGAAGTATGGTATAATACTTCAATTAATAAAAAGAAAATGTTAACAGTGCCTTTTGGCGAAGACCCTATGTACATTGTGTCTTCATATTTACAAAGTGACGATGGAATAGAAGCATTAAAAATGCTTGAAAAACTATTAGAAGAGTAAATATCAAATCAAATAGTGTAGAAGATTAGAAGGGGTCAAGAATAATTGACCTCTTTTTTTTTTGTTTATCTTTGTAAAAAAGAAAGCGATGATAAACGCTGTTAGAAATACAGTTCTTGCTGTCCTTAACAAGAATAATTACGGTTATATATCTCCATCAGACTTTAATCTGTTTGCCAAACAAGCACAGTTAGATATATTTGATGAATATTTTATAGGATATAATAGTCAAATTAATAAAGAAAATGGTAGAGTATCAGGCACGGGATATGCAGATATATTAAAAGGATATGAAGAAGTAATCGATACTTTTTCTATTACCGCTAGTTTATCTCAAAGTTTATTAAATGAATATACAGTTCCTACTCCTGCTACCACAGGCTCAGATTATTATCTTTTAAATAAAGTATTAATATATAGTTTAGTTACTTCATCAGGAACTACTACAGCTATTGGAGGAGGTAATATTGACCTTATAGATGCTACTGCTACATTTCAAACTGATGGTATAGTTTCTGGAGACATTGTTTCTGTAGTTATATCTAATTCAGTGATTACTAATTTAAAAGTTGTTTCTGTTACTAATCAAACTACTTTAGTTGTTAATGTAGCTTCTTTAATTGCTGACAATTTATCTTATGCTATTTATAAAAAAGTAAATTTAAAAAATGAAGCAGAGCAAGTAAATCATAGTAAAATTACTATGTTAAATAAATCTATGCTTACAGCTCCTAATTCTACTTATCCAGCATATACTCAAGAAGGAAGCATTTTAACTTTACACCCTGATTCAATAAACACAATAGGAAGGGTGGTATCACAATATATAAGATATCCTTTAGACCCTAAATGGACTTACATTTCATTGATAGGAGGAGAACCAGTGTTTGACCAATCACAATCAGACTATCAAGATTTTGAATTACCTGAAGATGACGTTAATAATTTAGTTGCTAGAATTTTACAATACGCAGGAATGTCTATAAGAGAAATATCAACCGTACAATTTGGTCAAGCTATAGAACAATCAGAAAACCAAGAACAATAAAATGGCATACTTATCACAATATCAGTATTATGAAAACGGAGGAGCGGCTCCCGCCAATAAAAATTGGGGGTCTTATCAATATGTAAGCTTAGAAGATATAGTAAATAACTTTCAGTTAATGTATTCTGGAAATCATTCTTTAGTTAATAACGAAGAAAGATATAAAATATTGTTTCATGCAAAGCGTGGTATACAAGAATTAAACTATGATGCTTTTATGGAGATAAAAGCGCTGGAGCTTACGGTATACGACAACTTAACTTTTGTTTTACCTAGCGATTATATAAATTGGGTAAGAATATCTTTATATAAAGACGGGTGGCTTAGACCTTTAAATGAAAACATTCAAGTAAACTCTGCTCAATCTTATTTACAAGGTGTTGGAGGCACGTTAACATTTAATGCCGATGGAACGGTTATAACTGATGAATCTACACTAGATACTGAAAGAAAAAATGGTCAACAAAATAGTATATATTTAAATCAAAACAATGGCGTAGACCAAGTTGAAGATGACAATGCATCAGATTTTTATTCAGACTATTCTATTGGAGCTCGTTATGGTTTAAATACTGAAACAGCAAATGTTAATCCAACTTTTAGGATTGACAAAAAAGCAGGTGTTATAAATTTTGACTCTACAATGCTTAACGAAAACTGTATATTAGAATATATATCTGATGGAATGGAAGGCGGAGACGACTCTCAAGTTTCAGTTAATAAACTATTTGAAGATTATGTTTACGCCTATATTGAGTATGCTATTTTAAATAGTAAATTTAATGTTCAAGAGTATATTATTAGTAGAGCTAGAAAAAGAAAAACTGCTCTACTTAGAAATGCAAAAATTAGATTAAGCAATATTCATCCTGGAAAATTATTAATGAATTTAAGAGGAGCGAATAAGTGGATTAAATAATATGGCAAATATTCAAAGAAATTTTACAAGAGGACGTATGAATAAAAGCCTTGACGAAAGGCTTGTGCCTCAAGGCGAATATATTGATGCGTTAAATGTTAGGTTAGGCTCAACTGAAGCTTCTGAATATGGCTCAGTTGAAAATTCAAAAGGAAACACTCTTCTTACTACTTTAATGTTTGAAGATATTGCCTTAAGTAATAATGCTAGATGCATCGGAGCTTTTGAAGATGGAGCGAACGAAACAATCTATTGGTTTGTACATGACCCTGCATTTACTGTTGGAAATACTAGCAAAATAGATTTAATTATATCCTATAATACTACAACAAATTCTACAATATATCATGTTGTTAGTATTAACGATGGAAATAATTTAAATACTACATTAAATTTTAGTCCCTTTAATTTAATAACAGGAGTTAACTTAGTAGATAATTTATTATTTTTTACAGATAATTATAATCCTCCTAGAGTTATAAATGTAAATTCTTCATACTCAATTCCTTTAAATTATCTAGACCAGTTTACAGCCGAAGCTTTATTAGTAATAAAAAGACCTCCAATTGAGTCTCCAGGCATTCAGGCTTTAACAGTATCTGGCAATGAAGACAATTTTTTAGAAGAAAGATTTATATCATTTTCTTACAGGTATAAATATGCTGACAATCAGTACTCAGCTATATCTCAATTTAGTGAGCCAGTTTTTACTCCTTCTAATTTTAATTTTAGCTATAATAGTTATTTGAATGAAGGTATGAAAAATACCAAAAATGCAGCTATTATTTCTTTTAATTCAGGTAGCTCTTTAGTTGTTGAAATAGAATTATTATTTAAAGAATCTACAACTAATGCAATTAAAATTATTGAAAGATTAGATAAGCCTAATTTAGGATATGCAGATAATCAAACTTATACATATACTTTTGATAATAAAAAAATATTCACACTGCTTCCTGATTCTGAAATTTTAAGACTTTACGATAATGTACCTCAGTTAGCAAAGGCTCAGACAATAATGGGCAATAGATTATTTTATGGTAATTATACTGAAGGATATGATTTAAAAGATAAATTTGGAGAACCTTTAAAATTAGAGTATTCAGCAAATTTAATAAGTGAAGAAATTTCTACATCTGACCTTATTGACACTACTGGTCCAGGAACATATTCTATAGGACCAACTGCTGAAACTATAAATAATTCAATTGTTTATTTTGATTTATCTAATACTAACGGCACAATACTAAAGCTAGAAGCGGGTTCAAGCATAACACTAGATTTTACTTTAACACATAATAAATTTACAGGAACAACTCCTTCTAGTACTACGTCAAACACCTCTATTATATTTGAATATGTTCTTCCTACAGAATTTTTTAATGTCTATTCCTTAGCTACTAGCACTGATTTTATTGAAAAAATAGGAACATCTTCTAACATACAAACAGTTGCTAACGCTTGCAGCGGAGTCACTTTAACAGACCAAGTAAATTGCGCTTTACCAGCAAACTTAGGAACTTACGCAAAAACTGGAAGTGGGATTACAGCATCAGGACAGCCTATATCTATAATTACTACCCCTGGTAGCAATACAATTGGATTTCAATTAACATCTATGAATTATGTGGATGGAGTTAATAATTCTTATGAGTTTTATGAGGTAATTACTGCTACTGCTACTTTTAGAACAACGGATACTACAAAAAGCTTACATAGTAATAGAGGATATGAGATAGGTATTGTTTATATGGATGGTTTTAATCGTTCTTCAACAGCTCTTGTTAGTCCTAATAACACAGTTCAAATACCATGCTCTGCGTCAATTACTAAAAACTCTATTCAAACAATTATACCTTCACAACAATTTGCTCCTAGTTGGGCGACTCGGTATAAATTTGTTTTAAAACCATCTGAAACAACTTATGATACTATTTATTCTAGTATTTTTTATCAAGACCCTTTAACCAATGCAACATATTTTTTATTAGAAGGTGAAAGTGCAAATAAAGTAGAAGAGGGAGATAGATTTTTTGTTAAATCTGACAGCAATGGGCCTGTTTTAAGATGTGTTGAAGCAACTGTATTAGAAAAAGAAACCAAGACCGCAGACTTTTTAAAAGATGCATCGGGCGATAACATTACATCTCCTGCAGGAACTTACATGAAGATTAATCCAAATAATTTTTCTACCGTAAATGATGTTAATGACATTATAACTCCTGGTTCTAAATTTGATATTGAAAACAGCGCAAACAGTTTTCCAATATTGCAATATCCAATGAATCTTGACCCTGTTAGCCCTAGCACTACGTATACAGATTATAGTGTTCCTGCCGGCAGTAGAATTGTTATATCTATAAGACAAGAAAGATTAGGAGTTGGTAAAGGAAACGCTAAATGTGAACGAAGAATTAGTGAATTAAATGTAGAGTTTGTTTCATCCACCACTTATGACAATATGCAGGATTGGTGGAATGGAGACAATGCTCAAGTAGCATTAGATGACGCCGTTACAGAAGTAGGAGGAGATACCGGAAGTATATTAAATGTTTATGAGTCTGGTACGGCCACTTCACCTACAAATATATCTACTTCGGAAAAAACTAATTATTACAAGTTTTACCGAGACACTTCAAACAATAAGCTTGAGCTACTAATTACAGGTACTGTAAGATGTAGCGGTGCATTATCAAGAGCAAAAAGACGGTCTACCGTTACTGCTGATATACAGATATATAGAGCAGATTCTATTGTTGTTTTTGAAACACAGCCTACAGACGCTCTTCCTAATGTTTGGTATGAAAACCATTTATCTTTTCCTATAAGCGCTGATGGAATGCACTCTGGAAATGTTCAAACTCAAACTTCTAGTCAATCAGCAATAATAAATACAGGGTTTTATGATTCTTTTACATTTGGTAACGGTGTAGAAAGTTATAAAATATTAGATTCTATTATAGGTAAAACTTTAAATATAGGAGAGCGAGTAACTTCTACATCTAATGTTGATTATAAAAAATCAAATAGATTTGCAGACCTTACATACAGTGGTGTCTACAATGATGAGACAAACGTAAATAAACTTAATGAGTTTAATTTAGGCTTGCTTAATTTTAAACCATTAGAAGATTCTTTTGGTCCTATACAAGTATTGTTTGCTAGAAAAACAGATATATTAACCCTGCAAGAAGATAAAATATCTTACGTTTTAACTGGGAAAAATTTAATAAGTGATTCCACTGGAGGTGGAGTTATAGCTTCAGTTCCTGAAGTATTAGGACAGCAAATTGCAAGAACAGAAAAATATGGTATAAGTAATAATCCGGAAAGTTTTGTTTCTTGGGGAGCTAATAAATATTTTACAGATTCTAAAAGAGGAGCGGTTATAAACCTAATAGGAAGTAACACTCAACAAGAACAACTTCAAGTAATTTCTGAAACAGGAATGCGAGGTTGGTTTAGAGATTTATTTATAGAGTCAAACAACACACATAAACTTGGAGGATTTGACCCTTACATGAATGAATATGTATTGCATTCAAATATTCAACTACCACCAGTAAGTAAAGATTGTTTAAAATGTGATGTTTCAAAAAACATAATACTTTCTCCAGGGGAAAGTTTTAGTTATTGTGTAGATTTAACTAATTTGTTAGGATTAGTTGACATAGATTACATTATTCCTTTTCAAGGATTTGATGATATTGTTACTGAATTAAATTCAACTACAATCACAGAGTTGTCTCAAGAAAATATTGTGGCTGAAGAAGTTCTTACTGGAACTGGGTACACTATTACTGCTGTATATAACGGAGGAAGTCACACAACGGGATTAGTTTTTGAAAGTGGAACATTAACTTTTAATAAAAACGATGTTAATGTTACTGATGTAACTTTAACTATTTCTCATGATAGCCTTACAACTGACACAATTGAGATTAATGTAGGTTGTCCTCAGTCAGTAGACATGACGGTATTTAATATAGCAATTACCAGTAACTCTGATGCTGGTAAGTTTATAACAAATGACTATAGATGGACAGATGGGTCGTTTTTCTCTCCTGCTCATATTAATAAAGTTCAGTTTTCTAGCAGCACAGTTAATCCTATTGTTTCTGAATATAGTCAAGTTGCAGGTCCTCAAGGAGCTGGTGTTATACCAGGGGATGGAGCGATAGTATCTTTAATTAGCAGAAAAGAAGGATTTGATGATTTTGTTTTTAATGTAACTTCAAACAAGTTTAAATACTTAAGAAGTAATATTATTTATAATAATAATGCTACAGATATAAATGCTCTTTTAGCGGCATCTACAGATATAACCCCTATATATACTGAAGTTACTCCAGCTCAATATTCGGCTGCATTTACAATGCCTGCTGGAGGTCAATTTTTATATTTAATTTGGGATTATAGAGAACCAACATCTTCTAATCTATGTTATTCTGCAACAGGAACTCAAGATGCTTGTACGGGATGTACTCCTATTCCAACACCAACTCCAGTTCCAGTTCCAACACCTGTAACAACTTACAGATGGCTTATTGAATCTGGAAGTGGAACTACGACAAGTCCATCTACCTGTCCTTTTGTGGGAACAGACCTTTATAGTACTTCCAGTTCTTTTAATACAGCATTTGTTAATAGTACAATTTTTTACACAGACGCTGCAAGAACTCAAATATTTCAAGGAAATAATAATTATTTTGGAATAAGACAACCTAGTCAGGGGTACGGTCAAGCTCAAGGCATATTTAGAATGACAAGTTTAGGTACAACCTCAAATATAGACACAGCAGGAGTCTGCAATTAAAATAAATTAAATGGCTACAAACGGAACATATTATTTTGACACTGCAAGTTTTGATAACGCAACAACTCTTTATACAGATGTTGCTTTAACTTTAATTGCAAATAATGGATGGTATTCTAATGACGCTATTGTAAGACAACAAGTGTCGGGAGTTTTATTTGCATCACAAGCTTGTTCAGGTGGTGTCCCAACGCCTACACCATCTCCAGTAGCACCAACACCCCCACCTGCTGTTCCAAATCCAGTAGCACCAACACCTGTTACTCCGAATCCTCCTACACCTAATACACCTAATCCACCTACTCCGGTTGCACCTACGCCTGTTGCACCTACGCCGGTTGCACCTACACCAGTTGCTCCTACACCAGTTGCTCCGAGTCCTCCGACTCCAACCTATACTACTCTTTTATATAGAGATGATGGCTCAGGTTCTGGTTGGAACTCTTCAAGCGTAGCTTGTTCTAGCTCAGGAAGCATTGCTGTTGTAAACGCTTCTTATGGCTCTACTTTTTCCGTAGGCACTTATTTATTTACCAATACAGCCTTAACCATTCCTTTTAACGGAAATAACAGATGGTTTTTAGATGAGCCCAGAAACAATGCTTTATTTATAGATGCTAGTGGTCAAATTACTTTAGCAGCTTCTTGTGCTGCTCCTACACCAGTTGCTCCGAGTCCTCCGACTCCTGTCGCACCTATTGTTTATGCTTATACTTTAAGACAGTGTACTACTCTGCAACTTTATGATGTAACATTACCTCAATCAACACAGCTAGGAACTTCTGTAAGTTACGCTGGACAATGTTGGGAGGTATATGCAGTGGCTTCATCTGGAGCGGCAATAAGCCCTCAAAGTTATCCTACCAACTGTACGGATTGTTTAAATCCTCCAGCACCTCCGAGTCCTCCGAGTCCTCCGACCCCGGTTGCTCCATCGCCACCCGTAGGAAATTGTTATCAAATATATTTACAGAGAGGTTTCCAACTTTGCTCTGGTAGTTTTGCAACTTATAGTTTTAATGCAACAACTTTAAGTTCAGCAACAGCCGTTTATTCTGACAGTAGCTGTACTACACTTATGAGTGGAACATATTATTTTACACAAAATAATCAATGGAAATTATGGACAGGTTCTCAGTTTGTACAAAGCGGCTCTTGTTAAGTAATAAATAATTATTACTTTTATGTAAATTAAATTAAATGACTGAAATAAAAAATTTCTTAAGTGAGGAGGAATGCTTAAGTTTTATTAAAATGATAGATGAAAATAACGCTCCATCAGCTGTAGTGGAAGGTGGTGATGATATAAGCACTATCTCTAAAAATAGAACATCTAGTACTTCTAATTTAAATCATTCTTTACCTCAAGTTCAAAATTTTCATCAGAAAATAGCAGATTATTTAGGTATAGATATTTTAAAAGGAGAGCATCTCCAGGGACAGCTATATGAAGAGGGTCAATACTTTAAACCACATCAAGATTTTTTTAGTGGACCAGCTTATGATAAGCATTGTTTGTCTAGCGGCAATAGAACGCATACATTTATGATTTATCTTAATGATGACTTTGAGGGAGGTGGAACTAATTTTGTAAATTTAAAAAAAGTAATTTCTCCAGAAACAGGCAAAGGACTTACTTGGAAAAATATGGAAAACAATGTTTGCTTAGATGAAGCTATGCATGAGGGAGTTCCTATTTTGAAGGGAAGAAAATATATAATTACTTCTTGGTGGAGAGAGAACATTTGGAATGGCGGTGAAGACACTACTTTATATTTAAATAAACCTAAAAAATATACTAATAAATCTCAAATACCTAAGCTAACAGAAAAAGGATTTAAAGTTGTAAAAGTTCCTCCAGAAACCATGGGTATTATAAATGATGCCTATAAATTACTTCAAAGCACAATTAAAGAAGAGGTTTTTGAGGGTAAAGAAAATATTATAATAGGAGGAGGAAGCGAGTTTTTAAATTTTGATGAGATACCTTCTATAAAAAATCTAATTCATAATCATTTATTTCCTATACATAGAGAGTTTGCTAAGGTTGACATTGTTCCTAGTTTTGTTTATGGAATTAGGTCTTATTTAAGGGGAGCTACTCTAGTAAATCACGTTGATAGGGTAGAGACTCATCATGTATCTTCTATAATAGTAGTAGATAAAGATTTAAGATGCGGATGTCAAAATAAAGAATTTGGAGATGATTGGGCATTAGACATTCAAGACCATGAAGGTAATTGGCATAAAGTTTATGCAGAACCAGGTGACATGATTCTTTATGAGTCTGCTATTTGTGAGCATGGAAGAGCGACTCCTTTCCAGGGTAATTTTTATAGAAATTTTTATGTTCATTATAAATTAGTATGATAAGTATTCCTATTGCAGTAGCCATAGATTTCTTTAAGCCTCAAATATCTTTTTTTCAATTTCAGCATTTAGAGGTATATAAAGAAAAGGCACAGGAAATGGCTTTTATTCCTATAATAAAATACAATCATTTTAATGAATCTCCTGTTGAAGATGTTGAATGGCACATGAAACTACCCTATAAAATGGTAAATTCAGTTTACGATTATATAGACAGTGACAAACAATGGCACATTCCTATAAATGTTTTTACCGCAGCTAAACAAATAATAGAAACTCTTAAGGATGATGATGTAGTTGAAATTATGGACGCTGACTTAGTTCATTTAAAACCTCATCCTGAGTATTATAATCATCTGCCTTATGATGTTGTAATTGCTGATGCTACTTATGAGGATTGGCATATGCATATATCAAAACCTGATAGTCAAAACAGAATGGTAATATCTGATTACTTAACGCATAATGACGAAGGCTATATGAATGGAGGCTTTAATGTTATAGGTAGAGTAAAAACCATTAAAGGTATGATTGATGATATTATTTTATATTCTAAATTAGTTACTGAAAAAGAAAAAGGAAACCAACATTCTTGGTGGTGCGCTATGCACGGTTTAAATATAGCTTGTCATAATCATAAGATTAAAATGATTGATGGCGGAAACTGTTACTATCCTAATGTAAATACATTAAAAGAACAACATTATTTAGCTCATTATAGTTGCGACCCTATATTTGATAAACATAAAATATTAAAATTAAATAGCGAAACTTTTCCTAATAATTTATTTTACAATCAAGCTAAAAAATGGATTTCTCAATTATAGTATAAAAAAAACTCATTAAGTTAAAATTCGTAAATTTGTAGTTAAATATACACCTTATGGCTTTTTATGAATTAAGAAAATGTACAGATGATACTCCATTTTTTCAGTATGTAACTTTTCCTCAAAACGTACAGCTTAATTCGGTTGTTTTATTGTACGGAGAATGTTATACGGTTTACGCTTTTAGGAATAGCGGCACTTCCGTTAGCCCTACTACATACTACGATAATTGCCCTCAATGCGTACCCTCACCTCCCACACCTCCTTCTCCAGTACCAGTAACTTCATATGAATGGAAGTTTAATCAAGCTCAGGGAAACGGCTCTTCAACTAAACCTCTTTTTTGTGTATATTCTCCACAAACAGTTTGGTCAAACGTACAAACAGTTAATGACATAGTTTGCGGAACTCAACACTTTTGGCAAGACCAAAACTTAACAACTGTTTTTATAGGTTCTAATCAATATTATAATGCAATTCCAGGTAGCACTCCTGCTACTGGAACAGCAACATTTTTAATTGAAAACACAGGTACAGTTACTTATAAATATGACTGTCAAGGAAATAATATATGTTCAGGACCTGCTCCAACTCCGGTTGCACCTACTCCGGTTGCGCCTACGCCTACTCCGGTCACGCCTACACCTGTTGCGCCTACGCCTACGCCCGTTCCTATTGTTCCTCAGTATTGTTTTAGCTCCACAAATGCAGTAACTTTCCAGGTTATAGGACTTATTAATGTTTATGTTTTTGGTGGAAATTATGGTATATATGGAACTGGTAATGGAATATTTGTTTTAAACGATATTCCCTCAACACATCCAATTGCTTTTCAAAATTTTAATAAAACCAGCTTAATAAGTTATAGTGGAACTTACAGTGGAGGAACTAAAACAGGATTAGATGGAAATACATATGAGTATTTTTACGGAGATGTAACGGTAACAGTAAGCGGAGATTACGGAACGTTAAGTTATGAATGTTTCAATCATGGATACATGGGTGGACAGAATAATTTAAGATACGACAACATCACTTGTCCTTCTATTGCTCCTCCTATTATTCCTCCTATAGGAGACCCCTCTAAGCTATATACTTTAACGTATAGCGACACTGTAAAGGGATGGCCTTCTTTTTATTCTTATTATCCTGATTATATGATTGGAATGAATAATTATTTTTATTCATTTAATAAGGGAGAGCTGTATAGACATAATACTAACTCAACAAGAAACAATTATTACAACGTACAATACAACTCTGAGGTAAAGAGTGTGTTTAACGAAATGCCTTTAGAAAATAAAATATTTAAAACCATTAGCTTGCAGTCAGATTCTTCTTGGTCAGTCGAACTAGATAGTGATATTCAAACTGGAGCAACAATTGATAGTACATGGTTTGAAAAGAAAGAAGGCGCATGGTTTGCTTATGTTAGAGACAACGGAACAAACCCAGCTCAGGCTACAGAATATCCTTTACGCTCAGTAAATGGAGTAGGTAGAAGTAGTTCGGTAAGTGTAGTTGGTACAAGTACTATTGTAAACTTCTCTACTAGTCCTCTTATTTCGATTGGCAGCGATATAAGCGTAGGAGATATTTTATATTATGCACTCCCCCCTTATAATACAATTGAAATGGCTGGAAGAGTTTCTGCTATTAATATACAACTACAAAACAATGTTAATAGTATTGTAATTGATAATACATTTGTCGGTTCAAATACTCCTATCCCAATACAGGACGCTTATTTTATGTATATAAAAAATCAACAAGCTGAATCTAATGGTACATTAGGACATTACTGTTTATTTACAATAACAAATACAGACACTACGTCTACTGAACTGTTTGCAGTAGAGTCAGAAGTAATGAAAAGCTATCCTTAAAAATTAGTATCTTTGTAGTTAAATGAAATTAAATATTAGACCACTTGAAGAGTCTGACTATGAGCAGATTTTAGTAGGTTGGTGGAAAGATTGGAAATGGGAAGCACCCGTTAAAGAATTTTTACCAGACAATGGACTAGGTGGTATAATAGTTTATGATGATAAAACGCCTGTTTGCGCAGGATTTATATATATGACAAATTCAAAAGTAGCTTGGGTAGATTGGATTATTTCTAACAAAGATTATACTGATAGAGTCAATAGAAAGGCTGCTTTAACTTTGTTAGTTGACGCTCTTACTAGAGCAGCGCAAAGCGCAGGAAATAAATTCACATACGCTCTTATAAAACACGATGGTCTTATTAAAACATATGAAGAGCTGGGTTATGTTCAAGGAGATAGCTACACTAAAGAAATGATTAAAGTATTATAACATGGGAGCATTTACAACAGCCGCAGTAGGCACGGGAATAACTTTAGCTAAAGTAGCAACAGCAGCTAAAATAGCTGCCGCTGCGACAGCTGCAGGAGGTTCTTTTGTTAAAGCAAAAAAAGCCAGTAAAGCGCAAAAAAAAGCTGAACGAGCAGCAGATGATGCATTAGCTGATGCTAGGAAAAGATTAGATGTAAACTACTTAGAAGGTCTTTCAATACCTAAAGAGGCTTACGAGTTAGAGCGTGAGGCTTTACTGTCTTCAGGGGCTCAAGCTTTACAAGCAGGTGTAGAGGGCTCAACAAGAGGAGCTGCCGCTACAGCGGGCAGGGTTCAAATGGCTCAACAACAAGGTCAACGAAGAGTGGCCTCTCAAATGGGTCAAGAGCTTTTTGGACTAGAAAAGTTAGCTGCAGGAGAAGACGCTAGACTGGCAGGATTACAAGCTGGACTTAGTTTTCAAGAACTAGAAGGACAACAAGAAGCCGCAACGTTAGCTCAAATACGAAAAGAGCAGCAAACTCAAAGAGGAATTGAAGGCATAGGAGAAACTATAAAATTAGCTGGTTCGTCTATTCCTGAATATATGCCTGATGCAGCAACTAGAAGTACAAACAAACTAACTAGACAGTTTAATAGAGCTCAAAGAAAAGGAGATATAGGCTCGGATGTTACAATAGGAGAGTTTGGAAATATTAATCCTATTACATCATATGCGCCAGGATACGACCCTAATTTAGGGCAAGCTTACGGGGATTTTTATACAGATGATTTTTCTTCTGTTTCTTACGGACAAAACCCTAGAGATTTTTTTAGTGCAATGAATCCGTTCGAACAAAAACAGTATTTTAAAAACAGATAATATTTTATGGCTACAAAAATAGGATTTAAAGCAAAGCCATTAATTGACTCTGGAGGAGTAGATTGGGTGTCGGTTACTAGTGACGTTGTTAAAACGCTCACACAACAAGAAGAGGCTAGAGAGGCTACTCGTGTAAAAGGACAAGAGGATTATGCCGCTGACGTAAAAAAAATGGTGGAGACACCATTAGGGCAAGACGCTGAAGCAAACGAGTGGCTTACTAATGGTATTAGTTCTATAACCGGGTCTGCTGGTATGGACAATAGATTGTGGAGGTCAGGAGCTTTAAGCACTAAAGACTATATGCGTAATCGTGCCAACAGAACACAAGGAACAGATTTAGTTTTATCGGCTTACAAAACGTATAATAAAAATTATGATGCTGTGATGGAAGGCATTGATGATGGGTCATTAGCTAAAGATAAAATGTTATTTCTTAAATCTCAAGCAGAAAGTATGTTTGATTTTGGAAAAACAGGCTTATATATTAACCCATTAAACTCAGAGATTAATGTAGCTAAAAAAGAATTGGTGGATGGCGCTTATGTTATGAGCGACAATCCTAATGAGTTTTTAAATGCTAGTGAGCTTATGCAGGCGGCATCTGCAATGTATAAAGGATTTGATGCTGATAAAGCAGCAGCTACTTTAGCTGAAGGTGTAGCTAAAACTATATTAAGAACTGTTGGAGGCACGGACATAATAGAGGCTTATAGAGCGGTAGAAGGATTAGGTTCAGATGAGCAAAGAAAACTAAACGAAGCCAGACTAGACCAGGTTAGAAGCATACTTAATGATGAAGATGCGGGTGCATATCTAACAGACACATTAAATGAAGGGTTTTCTTTTACAAAAGACCCAAATGAAGCCGCTACAAAAAATAAAGAAATGTCTAAAATGATTTTGTTAAATCAAGACGGCTCAACTAGTCTTAGTAAAGAGCAAATGGATTATGCGGTAGATAAGTTTGATACGTTGCTAGAAGTGTATCTTCCTAAAACTAGAAAAGAAAAGATAGTTAAGGAATCAGATAAAAAAACAATAACTGAAGGTGGAAAGTTAGGGCAAACCGTAACTGCTTTAGCTGAAGTACAATCTGCTGATACAATTGAAGGTAGAAAAATAGCAGCAGCTAACGTAGCTGGTAATTCAAATATAATAAAAATTGTAGAAACTCCTGAAGAAATATTAATAACAAGACAGGCTTCTACAAAAGATGCAGAACCAGTAACAACCTCTTATCCTAGGGGAGAATCTACTTTTGACTGGGTCAAGGGGTCGGCATCAGGAATTACAGGTATTAAAGATTTAGAAACTGCTTTAAAAAACTCTAGCCTTACAGAAGGAATGGTAGCGTTTCCAATAACAAGTACAACTACATTATTTGAAAGAACAACACCTCCTAAAAAGAAAGGTGGTCTTCAAAAGTTTAATGAGCAAATAGATTCAGACTTTAGTAACATAGAAATTGAAGGGGAGCAACTTATTACAAAAGCTGACTTTGAAGATGATGATACTGTTATTGGCAAATTAACCCCACTAGCAACTAAGTATGGAATTAGACTGGTAAATCCATCCAATTATAGTGAGTCAATAAAATTTTTATTTGGTTCAGGAAATAATCTGATTGACCAAACAATTGAGTTTAATGACACGACCCCCGATGGTCTTTTAAAATCGTTAAAAGGATTTATAAAAAGTAGCAAAGATGCTGAAGAGAGATATTTAGCATTAGATACAGAGAAAAAAAATAATGGAGAATTAGACGATTAGTATGGAAGAAATACAAAAACTATATGATGTTTTAGTTAGAGATGGTTATTATACTAAAGCTTTTGAAGAGTTTACAACTCAGTTTCAAGACCCTACATACCAAGATAAAGTTTTTGGTGCTGTGTCTCGTGATGGTTTATATACAAAAGACAAAGAGTCTTTTATAAATAAATATTCTTTAAAAAAAAAAGACCTTCCAGAAAATACGGTATTACCATCGGGAGATGGTTTATTGGAGCAACCTACACTTACACCAACTCCTGAAAGTACACTTCTTGATACTCCAGACTTTGATACAGACCCTAACATTATTAGAGAAGTTCCTGTTCAATCTGGTGTTGAAGGCTCAAATACCTTGGAAGAACCTATTCCAGAAGGAGAGATTACCCCTGATAAAATGGGTAGAACTGAGGAGTTCTTAATTCCTGAGTTAGAATATTACTATGAAGACCAAGGATTTTCTTTTGAAAAAGCAGACTCGTTTGGAGATGAAATAAAAGTTACTGCTGACAATAAAGAAACATTAAACGTAGAGGTTGATATGTTTTTTGGAAACAAAGCTAAAGAAGCAAAAAAATTAAATGACTTTATTGAGGCTAATAAAATACAGTCGCAAAAAATTAAGTCTATAGAGGATGGGTATCAAAATAATAAAATAAAATTTAAAACAGATGAAGAAATTAAACTTGTTCTCTCTCAAATTAATCAAGAAGCAAATAATTTTAATGTTGAAATAAAAACATATCTAAATGATAAATCAGCTTTAGACGAAGAGCGTTTGGCTATTGATGCAATGACTACTAAACAGCGCATAGCTAACACAGATTACATTAAAGAATATAATAAAAAATACAAGGAGCTAAACAAACAGTTAAATATTTTAGCCAAAACAGAAGAAGGATTTACCAAAAGACAAAACAGATTGAATCAATCTATTGGTGAGTACTACGATATGAGAACTGAACAGGGGAGTTACTCGTCAGCTATACCAATGAAGATTGCTAGTGGGCAAGGAAGAATAATTGCCGGTGAAGTTGATTTAGTTTCTCAGCTTATTATATCTGCTAGCTCAGATGCAGGTTTGGGACCTAATGCTTATCGTTTAGAGTTTATTAAAAGAGCTATAGAAAAAGGTCAAGAAGTTACCGAAGAAGTTTATAAAATGTCTCCAGAAGAATTAAGAAATTATTTTTCTAATGTTTCTAGAATTGAAGATATAACTACTCAATCTACAACTGGTAAAACAATTAAACTTGATGAAAAAAAAATAACCTTTGGAGAGGATATAGAAGCTGAAGTTTTTGATTACGCTAAAAAATATGTTAGAGGAAAAGTAGACGGTGAAGGTCTTAATATGTTAGAAGACATTCGTAAAGGTCCTATGAAAACTTTAAAAGGTTTAGACGTAACTGAACAATGGATTAAAGCCAAACAAGAAGGTTTTTGGGGTGGCTCTATATTAGGTCTAGCCGAATCACTACCAGCTATGGTAGCTGGATTTGGAGGTAACTGGGCTAAAGCAACTGCCGACATGATGGCTCTTACGTCTGATTTTTTAGACGAAGAGATGTCTAATAATCCTGAGTTTGACAACATATCTGAAAATGAAAAAAATGCTTTTAAACTTCCAGTGGCTATGGTCTCGGCTGTATTAGAAACTTATGGGTTTAGAAGTGTTTTAAAAAATACAGGCTTAAGAAATTCAATCTTAATGAAAATCTTAGGCAAATCAAAAAAAGATTTAACAGGTGTTCCTTTTCAAACTTTAATAAGAAATGAAGTTAACTCAAGATTAAAAAAAGGTTCTCTTAGATTAGTTGGTGGTGCTTTAGTAGAATTTGAAACTGGTGCTGCTCAACAAATAGTAGAGATTGGTGCTAAAGAAATTTTTAATTCTGTAAAAGAAAAAGATTTATTTCAAACTCCTGAAAGTTTTGCAGAGGGCTTGGGACAAGTGTTACGGTCAGGAGCTCAAGAAGCGGTGGGTGGTTTTATTATGAGTGTTCCTGGAGCTATAGGTGCTGCCATTCAGGAAAAAGATTTTACTAGTATAGACAATAATTTATACGAAATATTTAGAAACATTAGAGCTGACAGTAAATTTAGAACTGCTTTTGTTCAAAAAATAAAAGGTCAAATTGCTACTGGAGAAATAACAAAAAAAGAAGGTGAAAAACAAATTAGTGATTATAATAACGCAATTGCTCTTTCAAATAAAATACCTATTAACACTCCTGTTGAACAAGAAAAAGTTCTTATGGGATTACTCCTTCGTAAAAAAGAACTCGATGATGTAATTGATAAAAGCGATGATATACTTGTAGAAAAACAAAAAGAAGAGTTAGAAATAATAAAAGACGAAATTAAAAAAGTACTTGAAACCACAATTACCCCCCCAATAAAAGAAGAAATAGTCGATAAGATTACTGTTAACGACCCAGATGAATTTTTTACTTTTCAATATAAATCAGAAGAAGAAATACCAGATTCTCTTAAAGAAATAGAACCTAAAAGAAAAGGAACTATCGAAGTAAACGGTGAAAACTTTATAAGATTAACATATAATGGACAACAATTATTAGATTCTGGATTTGCATCTTCACCTCAAACACAACAAAATAACGAAGTATCTTCTCCCCTTGAGACAGAACAAGAAAAAGAGCAGGCTGTAGATATTGAATCATTTTTTGGAGAAGAGGTAGAAGAAACCACAGAGACAGTAACAGATAACCTGTCTATTAACAGGGGTAAAAAGAAAGTTACCAAATCAGCTAAAGTCTTAGGAACTGAAAACACCATTATTAAAATAGCACAGCGTGGAGCTAAAGCCATATCTAAACTACTACCTAAAACTAGAATTATTCTTCATGAAACAACAGAAGAGTTTGAGAAGTTTGCCGCTCCAGGGAGAGGTGAGTATAAAAAAAGCGCTGATGTTATTCATATAAACCTAGAGAAGGCATCTATAACGACAGTGCCGCATGAAATATTCCACGCTGTATTTTTAAACAAAGTAAAAACAAACTTAGAAGCTGCTAAGTTGGCTGAGACAATGATGAAGTCTGTAAGGAAAGCGTTACCAGCTACTAACGAATTAGCTATACGAATAGATAAGTTTGCAGACAAATATAAAGACAAGCCTAATGTTCAAAACGAAGAGCGTTTGGCAGAGCTTATAGGTATACTATCGTCAGAATATAAAACTCTAACTAAGCCTAATAAAAACAAAGTAGTTAAGTTTATAGAGAACTTAGCTAAAAAGTTAGGAGTTGATTTAAAAATATCAGAGTTTATTAAAACAGATGAAGATGTTATAGACCTACTCAATACCCTGGCAGGAAAGGTTGCTACTGGTGAAGAGCTGGTAGAAACAGATGTGCAAACTTTAGAAGAGTTAGATAACGGTACTAATCCTGTAGGTTCTCCTACTGAGATTAGAATACCTAGTCCTAGACAACAAATAGACTTTAAAGAGTCCTATCCTTTATCTTTAGTTACTCCCGATAAAAGCTTTGATTTAATATCTCTTATAGAAGAAATAAAAAGTAAAAACGAAAAGGTTTGGTTCTGGGTAGCGGACCAATTAGGCTCGGGTATTTATAATGGTATTACTTTAGATGCAGGACCAAGTTTTCCGTATGGTAGTGTCAAAGTAAACGAAGATGCTATATGGGCTACATCTATATCTGAAAAAGATATACAAAATAAATTAAAAGATGCTGATTATATATTTATAATGAGTGGCTCTCCACAACAAAGTAAATTATTTAATAAAAAAGTTTATGATGTATTTACTAAAAATCTTGGCGACTATAAGACATTTAAACAACAAGCATTAGAAACAAAGCCAACTAAAGCTTTACGAGAGGTTCTAGAGGCTCATGATAGTTGGGAATCTCTTAAAGAAGACAGCTCTGTAAATAGAGCAGCTAATGCAAAAAAAGGTATTAAAGGTAAAATAGGAACAGGAAGAAAAAAGTTTCTACAAGCTTTAATTTCTACTGAAAAAACAAAAACAACAGCCTTTCATAAACTAATACAATCTTTTGATGGTTATGTAAGTGTAGAGGAACTTAGAGACGGATTTTACAAAGAGAACGATTTTAAACAAAACGATATTATGTTGGTTTTAAAGCCAACAGGATATTCTTTAGAGTCTAATCACTCTACATACGATAAAGAAATTTTAGGAGAAGTAATAGGTGTTCCTGATGTTAAGGTAGATGCGTTTGATGTCATGCCTCAAGAAATTGCAGATAAATATGCAGGAAAGCCAAGGACAGAATTATCTCAAGCTATAGCTCCTTTTGGTAGTGGTATCAGAAAAGTTACTCCTGAAAGATTAACAAGGCAGCAAAGAAATACTGAGGAGTATATTTCTGAAGGTAGAGACGCTGGGTTTAAGGATACAGTTATCGTTGATTACTTGAGCAGAGTTAGAAAAGTTTCTATGTCTGAGATTAAATCTTCAATGGAGATTGTGTCTGAAGGACTAGGAGCTCTCCCGTCAAGCTTTAAAAACATTGACGGAGGTGTTAAGGCTGGATTAAAACTATTCAAGAAAATTGACAAGAATGTTATTAAGCCGGAAAATAAAAAGAAAAAACCATTAGCTCAATCTCAAATACTTGAGAAGGCTATTGAGTATATGCAGAAACAGCCTGAATATAAAAACGAATCTGATTCATATAAGGTTTCTGGTGAAACTAAATTTAGAAAAGGTTTATCTACACAGCAAATGTTAATGGAGATAGACCTACAAAAAGTTTTAGGTTTAAGACCAACACAGAATATGTCTCGTAAATTGGCTCTGGCTAGAGTTGCTGTAAAGCAAAGAGTAAAAGGCATCAAAGACATTCAAAAAGTTAAGACTGAGTTAAAGAACTTTATGCGGAAATCTTTACCTGCACGAGTCCTTTTAAGTAAAGACGCTCAAAAAATGTTTAGATACATAGAGCGTGTTACTCCAGACTTTATGCAGTCAACACAATCACAAGGAGCAAAAATTGATAATGTTTTTAAAGAAATAACAACATTTGTAGCTGAAGAAAATAATAAAATTCTTAATAATCAAATAGAATCAATATTAAAAGGAGTTTATTTAAAAGTAGTAAGCAACAAGGTAGTTGCAAAAAAAATAGATGCAATTACCAAAGAAAAAATAGACCGCATAAAAGAAATGCTACCTAAAAAGGGGATAACTCCTGAACAGATAAATGAAGTTCAAGCCAAATTAACTGATGAATTTAATGGATTAGCTAATGAAATAGCAGGAAAAGAAAATCCTGATGAGAGTATACTTGATAAAATGACTGAGCTTCAAATAGCGATATCTTATGCTAACGCATTAGTTCAATCAAATTCTGACCCAATTAAAACACAAACATTAGATGATATTTATAGTCAGCTACAGTCTTTAATTGAAATAGGAAGTTCTAATTTAAAATTGCAAATAAAAAATCAAGCTAAAGAATATAGAGCTCAAATGGCTGCTATGTACTATGACATAACAGGTGTCAAACTAGACCCTGAAGATAAAGATTTTAAAAAATCATTGGACAAAGTAAGAAACAAAAGATATACAGAGAAAGAAACTAAAGAGAGAGATAACAGAATAAAGTCAGCAATCAAAAACACTTTCAGAAAAATTGAAACTACAATTTTTGGGAGTGCTGAAGCATTAACTGGTTTAATGAATAGAATATCTTCTTTACCTGGAGAAATGATGGGCGGTATATCTAACCAACTTGTAACAGAAAAAATTAATGATTCAACCATAAAATACAAAAGACGAATGCTTGCTTTTGATATTATGTTCCAGGATAAATTAAAACAGTATTACGGAAAAAACTGGAAAAAGAAAGCACGGTTGTTTAGAAAAAGCACAGAAACATATAAGATTACAGAAGAGAGAGGGGAGTATAATAACCTTACTCAAGACCAGATGTATTATTTATATAATCAATATAAAGACTCTGCATCTCATCCAGCTTTTAAAAATATGTTTGGTGAAGACTATGTAAAAGTTATGCAGAATCTAACCAAACAATTAAAACCTGAAGTTAAAGAATTTGCAGATTGGCAAGTGAATGAATATTTCCCTGCAGTTTATGATTATTATAATGAGGTATATAAAGATATTTATAGAACTAATATGCCTCAAAATCAAAATTATGCTGGAAGAATTTTTAGAGAAGGAATAGCTCCTGAACCTCTAAGTCTTTTAGCTAATACAAGCACCTTTAACACTCAGGTAACTGCAGCGTCAATAATGATTAGAAAAGATTCTAAAGAAAAAATACAACCTATTAATGGTACAGATGCTTTAATCGGATACACTAGAGAGATGGAATATTGGGCGGCTTACTCAAGACCTTTAAAAGATATACAAAAATTATTTGGAAAAGGTTCTCCTGTAAGTCTGGCTATTGAAGAAATACACGGAAAAAACATACAAGAATATATAACTGAAGTTATAGAAAAAATTGCCGGAAAAGGAATTCAACATTCTTTTGTTGATGCGATTGTGAATAAAATGACAACCTTGTTTGTAATGGCTAGGATTGGTTTAAGCCCACTTATTACAATAAAACAGCTTACCTCTGCTCTAACATACTCTAATGACATAGGTATTGTAAATTGGCTAAAATATTCTGCTAAAAATTTACCAGAGCTAAGAAAAGTATTTAAAGAAATAAGCGATAACTCTGTATATATGAAAGACAGAGGTAGTCAAACTATTTTAAGTCAAATAGAAACATATGCAAACACCAAGTCTCCAATAGCTACAGATTGGCTTCCCGACAGAGCTTTAGATTATTTAATGAATGTTGTAATGTATTCTACAAGATTAGGAGATAGAGGGGCAATATATTTAGGAGGTTCTGCTAACTATTCATATTATAAAGACCAATTTAAAAAAAATAATCCTGGAGCTACTGAACAGCAAGCAATAGACTATGCTATAAAAAAGTTTGAAAGAGACACTAAAGAAACACAACAGTCTTCCGACCTTCAGGATAAAGATGTTACACAAAATTCAGGGGCTCTTGCTAGAAGTCTTAATATGTTTATGACTACTCCTAAACAATATTTAAGAAAAGAAATTATTGCAGCTCGAAACTTGTATCGTAAAACAGCTGCTTGGGATAGAAAAGCCGGGAAAGGAACGCTTACAGAAAACTTTAGACAGCTTTTAACTTATCATGTATTTATGCCTGTGTTTTTTCAATGGGTTTCATCAGGGTTTCCAATATCTGATTGGGATGATGAAGACTCATCTGATATGATGAGAGCTTTACTTGTTGGAAATTTAAATGCATTATTTATAACTGGAGACTTAATAAAAACCGGAGCTGATTATTATCAAGGCAAGCCTTGGTATAAAGAGACGACTACACTTCCTATTCTTTCAACATGGTCAAATATCCTTTTTAAACATGAGGAATATATTAAAGAAAAAAACCCCCTTAAAAAAGCAAAAAAATTAAATGACCTTATTGTAGAATCTCTTATGGTACTCGGTTTACCTGCAAAAAATTTAGAAAAATTTATAGAAAACTATCCTAAACTTTCACAAAGTGAAGACTTCCCTGAGTTTATGCTAAGACTATTAAACTACTCTAAGTATCAGATAGAGGGTAGACCTAAAAAAGGTGGAGGTAGAAAGAAAAAGTCTATGTCTATGACGGAGATGAAGAAGTTCTTTCCTGATATGTATGAAGAGATAAAAGGAATGGAAAGCCCAGGATTAAAACAGTTTGAAAAAGAAATGCGGGAGATGGAAAAAGAAATGTTAGAGTCAATGTATCAGTAATTATGCCTTTTAAAAGCCAAGCACAAAAAAGATATATGTATAAAAACCTCCCTGAGATAGCGGCTCGATGGGAAAAAGAAACCCCCAAAGGGACAAACCTTCCCGTAAGAGTTGGTAATAAAATTAAAGCCCCGTCTTTACTTAGAACAAGAAGACTTAAAACTAATCTGTTAAAGAAAAGAAATTAAAGAATAAAATGATATATAGCGTACCAGAGTAGTGCGTTTATCATAAATACAATCATGAATTCTTTTTTAGGCTCTGACATATTTAAAAGGTTTTTTATCAATATAATGTAACATTAGCTCTCCCGTGGCTTCACACCAGTTTGCTTCCCCCTTAAGACCTTCTATAGGAATATATAATATTCCATCTATACAGGACCATATCATTACAGCGCTTAATCTTTTATCTCTTAGTTTTATTATTTTACGTGCCTCTACAGACAGTGGAAATGAATCTTTCATTTGAGTATCTAAGACTTTTATCTCAGCATATCCAATCAAAGATTTGTTGTCTCCTAATATCCTAAAGTCTACATCGCTAGGGCTAAGTTTTTTGTAACCATGTCCAGTTCTTTTTAGATACATTTCAATAGCCGATTTTTCTTTCTTTAAATCTTGGTCTTTTTCAAATATCATAATTCCATTAAACAATTTATTGCAGTATGTCCGCCTAGTATTACGCCGCATCCAATTGCTTGCTTCTTAAAGTTTTTTGCGTATGCCGCAGCATATGAAGTTCCATCCACTCCGCAGCCCACCTGAGTTCCGAAGACCTTAAAATTTCTTCCAACCGACCACATTGTGTAACATTGAGTATGGATATGTCCTTGAACAGTACTCATCATATCATTCTTCGATTTTGTACTAGCTGTGCCGCCTTCGCCGTGTACATATTGAACATTGTCATAAACAACACGCTCAGTCCAGTTCCAATTAGTCCCCAGTACTTCATTGTATGATTTAATCCAAGCACTAGGAATGTCTGATGTTTGTGCCTTACGCATCACCATTCTATCGTGATTTCCAATCAGTACGTCTGCTACAGGGAATGCATCACTCCACCTTTTAACAGCTTTAATCGCATATTCAAGCTCATCCAAGCCTCCCATCGCATCACTTGATGTCTCATGATAGCTCGTGTAGTGGTTGTCTATTATGTCTCCTATGTATATTACTTGATTGCATAAGTATTTAGAGTAAGTCTCCTGGCAAAACTCCAAGTATCCTTTCAGTTCAAACGGGGCGTGTATGTCTCCAATTACAAGAATACGCCTCTCATCCGTGTTTAGATTGTCGTAGGCTATTTTCTTATCGCCTTTAAGTCTAGGTCTAAAATCTTTAAATATCATTTTGAACAGATTCTAATACTAACTTTAAATTTTTTATTAATTTATTAACCTCTTGTTTTAGTTCAGGGAATTCCTCATCTATTAAGTGTTCATAGATTTGGTTTGAAGAGTTGTGGATATCATTCATTATAAAATTGATATTCTGTACTCTTTTACTTTCAAAATATTTCATGCCATTTTTATTAGTCCATATGGTATAGGAGTTTTTCTCCTAACTTATTATCTACTTTTTTGATGGCGTGGTATAATTTTTTAGATTTTCTTTTAGTTTCTTCTTTATGTGTTTTGAGGGTTTCTTTTCCCATGTTACAATACATATCAGCGTCTATCTCTAAAAGAGTATCAATTTTTTTCTTAATACTCCAAGAGGTAAAGCCTAAAATTTTATCTATATCTTCTATGTTGTAATTCATAATATTATAAAGTTATAAAAAAAAATCCGTAAGTTGCTAAGAATCAAACAAAAATGTTTTGGTCTTCAAGAGTATAAATTTTTTCAGCTACAAATAACTGAATTATTTTTTCATTGTATTGGTCTGGAATTTTCAATACTCCTCTATGTATTTTAAGCATCAAATCTCTTCTTTCCCTATCTCTTTCTATTAAAGTTTTGTTTTGTGCTTTTAAAAAAGTAAGCTCTTGATATATTGTTTGGTCTGGCTTTAAGTGTGGAATTATTTTTCTTAATTCTTCTAAAGCTTTGTTATATTTTTCTGAGAAATTAGCGTCTGTTTTTACTAAGATATCTGCTGATTTGCAATTATGAAGTACTGAAGAATGGTCCTTTCCTTTATACTTAGGTCCTGCCCATAACTTTCCTATATCACTTAGGTTTAAGTTTGTAGTATCTCTAATTAATTTCATAGATATTGCCCTGTAATCTACAAGGTCTCTCCCTCTATAGCTAGGGTTTTTTAAAACTTTACAGTCAAATTGTTCTTTCATTATTGTTACCACTGCTTCAATAATGTTTTCTTCTTTTTTAGTCATTTTATTATTTTATTTAAGTTATATAAATCTAAGTATTCATCAGAGGTAATATTATATATTTGAAAAAAATAAGGGCTTTCCCCTTTTTCATATATAAATTTAAGTGAGAAATAAACAGGCTCTTCTAATTCAATCACTCCTCCAATTGATTGAGACCTTTTGCTTTTTTCTTTTATTTGCGAAACAGCAGACTCTATTTTTAATACAATTAAAGTAGCTAACTTTAAATCTAAATCTTCTAATGTTAATATTACAGCTTCATCTAATTCATAAAAATTTTCAACCTCTGTATATTTCTGTAATAAGTCCATGTTCTTTTAATTCTTTTAATCTATATTCCTGGAGAGGCGACAGCTTTCCTTTTTTTGTTTTTACTTCACTAAATATTACATCACAGTTGGGAGGTATAGCAATTATATCTGGTATACCATTCTTATTTGTTTTTATTAGCTTTAGAACGTAATATCCTTTTTTCTCTAACTGTTTAATTCTTTTAGACTGAATGTATTGCTCAGTCATAATTCTATTTTGAAATTTTTTAATATATCATTAATCTTATCTTTTACAGAACCACTCCTGTTGTACCAATTACCTTGATAATAAAGCTTATACACTTCACATTCTGATAGAGGTATGTCTGTGGTTTCATCATTATGCTCGTGATGTACAAAGATAATAAAAGATTTCCCTGTGTGCCAGCTATCGCAAAGTCGCTCTAACATAAGTCTTTGACCTGTTGACATCTCACTACCCTTATATTTTACTTCACCGAGTATTAATACTTCATTCTTAAACTCTAAAACAAAATCAATATCAGACGGGTGAATCTTTCCCCATTGTACTCCCTCAAAATCAATCCCTTGTTTTCCTTGATTGCTGTTATTTAGTAGTCCCATAATTATAAATTTAATAAATTTTTTCTAAAATGTGATAATGTATAGTCTTTTTTATTAATTACAGCCTTATATATATCTTCTTCTATTCCGTCTACAGAAAAAATCCAGTACACATTATTTTCAAGCCGTTCCTTAGTTGTCATCCTGTCTCTAGACTGCCAATAACTCGTAGCACTAAAGTCAATATTATAATACACCAAGCACTCTGCTTGTTTTAAACTTATTCCTTCTCTTCCGCTAACTATCTGAAGCGCAATATTTTTATTAGTTTCTTCAAAAACACTTATCTCCGTAGTTAGAAGGTCTCCGTAGACGCATTTTAAAGCCTCTAATTCAGCTTTAAATTTATAAAAGATACCAATCTTCATTCCATTAAATCTATTGCGTATAAACTTAGCTTTTGAATAGTCTAAAACTATAGATTTTCCTTCCTCAAATTTAACAGTTCCTGAATAAATCTGATGTAATTTCATCATAAGCTTTACAGGTGTATCTGCTAATATAACATCATCATCATAATACTCAATAATTCGATTCTCTAAAAGTTCATGCGCATGCTCATAAGTTATGTCTTCCATATGTACTTTAAGAACAGTTTCTTTAGTTTGTGTTTTAAATCCCGCCTCTTTTTGAGAGTAAGCTATCATATATGGCTTCATTGCCTCCATAATAGTTGGAAGACCATGGGAGTAATCTCTTATTTGCATCCCATTAATGGGTTTTATTGTTATATTGATGTGCTTGTGAGCAAACTTATAGAAATTTGTAAACTCTCTAAATGGATTTTTAGGTATTCCATATACCTGATGATACATCTGACTGTACGACTCAGGGGTTGGAGTTCCAGAGAGAAGGATAACTTTAGCTTTACTTTTTATTATACGCATTTTTACATCTCTTGCCCTTTTACTTGGTTTAGCTAGTTTACCCATTGAATGCGCCTCATCTACAATTATAACATCCCATTCTAATTCATAAGATACCTTATGAAGACTCTCATAATTTATGGTATGTAAAAAAAAATTTGGCTCTAACATATTATAGTCTCTATCTATAGAAGAAATAGCTTTCTTTTTTGTAATAAACAAAACCTTCTTTGCTTTTAATTTAGTAGCAATACATAGCGATGTAAGAGTTTTTCCTGTACGAACCTCCATCGCAAGATATACAAATCCATGTTGATTTATAATGTCTGTAGCTTTATTTACTATTGACTCTTGATAATCTCTTAATTTTATCATAATATTTAATTTTAATTCTTAGCGTTGTTATCCTTACTACCTTATCCCACTCTTTTTTAGACTTAAAGTATAGGTACATATCTTTTAGTGTCTTATCATTAACCTCTTGATTAGGATTGTAAATAAAATAACTATTAGTTGTTTCAATAAAATTATTTATAGAAATTTTATTTACTATTACATCATATGAGTTTCTCATTGCTATGTCTATATGAAACTTCAAAACGGAATGTCTTGTTGTTTCTCGATGGTTTTAATTAATATCCATCTACCAATGGAATCTCTTCCCTCTTCTGGTGCAATTCCCTCTTTGAATAAACAATATGCTACCAACCACTTATAAAACTTAGTTCTGGTTACCGCATTCCTTGCTCTAGGTCCGTAGTCAGGATACTCGTGAATAAAGTCTTCATATAACTCATTCTTATAAGATTTTCTTCCAACCCTTAGTCTAGTGTTATGTAAAGCGCCCTCAATAAGTCCACACCATTCTATAAAATCATGACAGGTTCCCGATGAAAGCTGTCTCACTTTAAGGTTTACAAACTTACTCTGCATAAGTCCTTTGTTTAAATACAGTTGTAAGCATGAAATCATATAGTTATCAAATTGACCCCATTCTTCTGTATCCCAATCTACAAAGAACATATTTCCAAATTCATCTTGAGGCGTATGTAGTTTGTTGTAATGTTGAAACAACTCTAACTCCCACTTTCTTCTAGCAAAAGAATTTCCCGCACCTTTTAAGGCATAGTTCGTTGTAATTATAATTTTCGGAGACTTACTGAAAGGTATTGTGATGGCATCTTTATTTTTCTTTTCTAAAGTTAATCCCTCCGTTACAACACTAAACAGTCTTTCAAAATCAAAATATTTTTTTACATCATCAAAACAAAGTATCTGTGTGTCCGCTGAAACTAATTGATATGCAAAAGAGCGTTCAAAAGTAAAAGACTTTCCATCTATAGTCACAACCTTTTTCATTTGAGATAAGGCATTTTTAAACACACCCTTACCTGTTCCTCCTTCGGGATTGTCTGAAATAATTTCATCATTTAAAACTGCTGCGGGACAATAAGATAGATTCTTATGTCCGTGAAGCAAAAATCCAATGGTAGATTCCATAGAAGCTGTCCTGGAAGTGTCCTTACTACAAATATTATTTATAAATGTTTTATAATCACATTTTACTACATCTTGAGGTTTAAAATTTCTATTTATAATATGGTCTTTCCAAACATATCCTCCAAGGTCAAGATAATTAATTGACTTAACCTCATCTTTTGTTATTCTAACCGCACAGTTGCTATAG
>Ga0208814_1000199_pt1 | contig 42664 bp, 43 predicted proteins | sample MalvirAntarct_55_FD_184253 | JGI IMG/M metagenome (GOLD analysis project Ga0208814, IMG submission 184253) | Marine viral communities from the Global Malaspina Expedition - Malaspina viral metaG Antarct_55 (SPAdes) (version 2) | ecosystem: Environmental > Aquatic > Marine > Oceanic | place... | reverse complement strand
TTAGACTTCAATTAGCACGATAGAAGAAAAAATAAAATACTATCTTTGTGATTAATAATAATTAAATTAAATAAAATCAATTATGGCAAAAGCTAAAAAATTATCAGAACTAGAATTGACGAAAATTCAATCAATGTTAAATTCATTTAATCAATTGAAAATGCAACTAGGAGATGCTGAACTTCAGAAGGTCTCTATCGTTGCTCAAATTGAAAAACTTAAATCAGATTATTCAGTAGTTGAGAAAGAACTTTCTGATAAATATGGAATCGATAATCAGATTGATGTAAAAACAGGTGAGGTTAAACCGAACGAAAAGACTCTTGAAAAAGTAAAATAATGGCAAAAATAAGTACATATGCAATTGATGATATTCCAACTCTTAATGATAAGGTAATTGGAACCGAAACGGATAACAGTCTTATAACTAAGAACTATAAGTTATCGGATATCATTGCATTAGTTCCGGGAGGAAAACTAAGTGTACAGTCGTTAAATACTTTAACAGGTGAGTTAACTTTAGTGGGTGCAGGTGGAATTAGTATTAGTTCTACAGGCACTACTATTACTTTAACAGGTTCAGGCTCAAGTGGAATTACATCCATCGCAGCAGGAGATGCAGACGGAGCAACCGGACCGGCTATTCAACTTCAAGGAAGACAAGGGATTGTTGTTTCACGAGCAGTAGATAGTAACGTACTTTTAATTAGTGGTACTATACCTGCGATTGCAAGCTTAACTACTAATGGCACAACAGGTGCATCCACATTAATCAACAATGTATTAAATATTCCTAACTATGACACAAGTGGTGGTTCAGGAGGTATTACATCTGTAGACGGAGCAACAGGACCTGCAATAGATTTAGTAGGTAAAGGTGGGATTTCTGTTTCAACAGTAGGTAATATAATTAATATTGATGGTTCAGGTATAAGTGGAAATGCTAAATGGACATTTGGTGCTCAAGTAAACGGCACTCAGTTTCTATCTATACCTAATGATAGATTAATAAGTATTCCACAAACAAAAGCAAGAGTCTTTAATAACGGTGTTGATTTTGTTGGAGGTGCTTCGGCAGAACAAATTAAATTTCAAACAGGTTCGTATTTCGTTAACTTTATGTTTAATGTTATAGATACTAAAGGAAGTGATGTAAAAAGAGGAGTATATGTTGCACCGTATTTAAACGATATTCAGTATAGAGAGACTGAATTTATTACGGTTGATGATAAAGGAACAACTTGGAATATAGGATTTCCAATCATAATTACTTCAGATGACTCTATTTTAATTTTTAAATCAGTTAGTAACGTTGATTCAATAAGAATAGCAGCACCTTTAGCACCACCGATATCAGATATAACAACAGTAGGTTCAACAAGTTGCAGCGTATTTAAACTAGGATAATGGATATAAGGAAAATCTCTGTTGGTCCTGATTATAAATCAGGAGCAATGCACTACTTAGTAGGTCAAGATATATTAAATGGAAATTTTCACATTCATTTAATACGAAGAGAGGGAGATTCTATTTGTATATACATTCAACAAGATGATGAAATATTATTGTGGAAAGAATTCACGGCTACTATACCTGTCTCTATAGAATACAACATTAACTTTTAATTTATGGAAGACCACAATGTAAAATCTAACCTTCAATGGTTAGAAATTACAAAAGCTAAAAAAGAATTAGCTAAAACTTTTGAGGAAGAATTGATGTATGCTGATGAGATACACAGAATTGAAATGAAATTAAATGGAGTCAAGCCAACTGATTCATATATAGATTGTATTGGTTGTGGCTCGTAAATTAAATTATGAAATCACCATTTGCGTTTATCGTTACACCTTTAGAGGGTAAGAGATATAGTAACACAAAAAGTATAGGAGGTATTGATTTGATTATCAGTACTTCCCAAGAAGACCACAAATATTCAAACAGAGAAGCTGAAGTTAAAGAACTCCCCCTAGGATATAATGGTCCAATACAGGAGGGAGATATTTTATTAGTACACCACAATGTTTTTAAGTATTATAATAATATGAAAGGAAAGCAGGTTAGTGGTAGAAGCTTTTTTAAAGACAACTTATTTTTTGTAGAAGACGAACAGTTTTATATGTATAAAAACAAAGACGGTTGGAATGCACACGACAAGAATTGTTTTGTAAAACCTGTTGATGTTGAAGAGTCGTATATTTATAAGCCAATATCCAATGAACCTTTAGTGGGTGAAATGATGTATCCAAATAAATATCTATCTAGTTTTGGAATAAGTAAAGGAGACCGAGTTTCTTTTAAGCCGGAGAGCGAGTACGAATTTAACGTAGATGGTGAAGTTCTATATAGAATTTTTGACCATCAAATTACTTTAGCGTTATGAATCGAGAATGGGATTGGATGGACGAGGAAGACCATAAAGATATTCCATTAAAAAAAGTAAAACGATTTAAAAATGAACTCAAAAGAAATAAAATTAAAAATAATAGAAGCAGGTTACAAGGCAGTAGAACAACTGATAAAGGTAGCGAGGGAGCAGATAATTAAGCACGACCCTGAAGATGATTTAGCAGCAGATAAATTAAAAAATGCAGCAGCAACAAAGAAGCTTTGTATTATGGATGCATTTGAAATTTTAAGTAGAATAGAATCAGAACACGAAGCCATAGAATCCTTAGAGAAAGGACCAAATAGAACTGATACAAAACAAGGATTTGCAGAAAGAAGGTCAAAATAACTTATACACTTTACTTAGTGATGTTGTTCCTAAAAATGTTTTAACATCTAAGAACAAGGCTAAGACTTGGGTATATGGATACGAATCTAAGTATGACTTTATTGTTATAGATAAAGCAGGAACTGTAGGTGATGTAATTTCTATACAAGGACTTAGAATTGCTTTACCATTAAAACCAAAAACAGTATACAGTAGAGACCAAAATAAAAATAAACAGTATTGGGAAAGACAAAACCTACCTAAAGGTTTATCAAAGATTCAATCTATTTTTCAATGGAATGATATGTCTACTGAGTTTAAAAACCAATGGATTGATTATGTTGAAAGTGAGTTTGACAATAGAGAGTATGGAACGTGGTTTAAATCTAACGGTATAGACACATACATTACAGGAGCACATTATATGTACTTACAATGGACTTCTATTGATATAGGATATCCTGATTTTAGAGAAGCAAATAGATTATTGTTTTTATTTTGGGAAGCTTGTAAAGCTGACAAACGTAGTTTTGGTATGGACTACTTAAAAATAAGACGTTCAGGGTTTTCGTTTATGAGTTCTTCTGAATGTGTAAACACAGGAACACTTGCTAAAGATTCGAGGATTGGTATTTTATCTAAGACAGGTTCTGATTCTAAGAAAATGTTTACAGATAAAGTTGTACCAATTGCAAATAGATTACCATTCTTTTTTAAACCTATTCAAGATGGAATGGATAAACCTAAAACAGAATTAGCTTTTAGAATTCCTGCATCTAAAATTACTAAAAAGAATATGTTTGATTCTACAAACGATGAGTTGTACGGATTAGATACTACAATAGATTGGAAAAATACAGATGACAATAGTTATGATGGAGAGAAATTATTATTATTAGTACACGATGAAAGTGGTAAATGGATTAAGCCTAATAATATTTTAAATAATTGGAGAGTAACTAAAACTTGTTTACGATTAGGTAGTAAGATTATAGGAAAATGTATGATGGGTTCTACCTCTAATGCTTTATCAAAAGGTGGAGATAACTTTAAAAAATTATACGAAGATTCTGATGTGTTTAATCGAAATGCAAATGGTCAAACCAAGAGTGGGTTATATAGTTTATTTATTCCAATGGAATGGAATATGGAAGGGTTTATTGATAGATTCGGTATGCCTGTTTTCTATACACCGGGCAAACCTGTATTAGGAATTGATAATGAATACATCCAAAAAGGTGCTATAAATTATTGGGAAGATGAGGTTGATTCTTTAAAGAATGACCCGGATGCATTAAACGAATATTATCGTCAGTTTCCTAGAACAGAATCTCACGCATTTAGAGACGAGAGCAAACAATCAATATTTAATTTAACAAAAATATATCAGCAAATTGATTACAATGATTCTATAATAATAGACCATCATCGTACTCGTGGCAGTTTTAGTTGGAAGAATGGAATAAAGGATACTGAAGTTTTATTTACTCCGGATTTAAGGGGTAGGTTTTATGTGTCTTGGACTCCTGAAAAAGGAATGCAAAATCGAGTTGAAACTAGAAACGGAATTAAAAATCCCGGCAATAAACATCTAGGTGCTTTTGGTTGTGATAGTTATGATATATCAGGAGTAGTTGGTGGTGGTGGTTCAAATGGAGCACTACACGGAAAGACACAGTTTCATATGGATAAGGCTCCTATTAATGAATTCTTTTTAGAATACATAGCAAGACCACAGACGGCAGAAATATTTTTTGAAGACGTTTTAAAAGCTTGTGTGTTTTATGGAATGCCTATATTAATAGAGAATAATAAACCTAGATTATTATATCATTTTAAAAATAGAGGGTATCGTGGATATTGTATGAATAGACCGGATAAACCTTATAATAAATTATCCAAAACTGAAAGAGAATTAGGGGGAATGCCTAACTCAAGTGAGGATATAAAACAAGCACACGCTTCTGCAATAGAGTCTTATATTGACGAACACATTGGTTTTAAATCTGAAGAAGAGATGGGAGACTGTGTTTTTACAAGGACTTTAGAAGATTGGGCAAAATTTGATATTAACAATAGAACTAAATTTGATGCAAGTATTTCATCAGGTTTAGCTATAATGGCAACACAAAAACACCTGTATACAACTGAGAAAAAAGTTTCAAAAATAAAGGTTAACTTTGCAAGGTATAGTAATAAGGGTACACAAAGCGAAATTATTAGATGAAGAAAGTAGACATAAACATACAATCTGCAGGATTCCCTAGTCAATTTGTTTCGGATAGTGAAAAAGCTACTGAAGAGTTCGGTTTACAAATCGGACAAGCCATCCAATATGAGTGGTTCAAAAAAGATAGTGGGAGTTGTAGGTTTTACAATCAATGGGCAGACTTCCATAGATTGCGTTTGTACGCAAGAGGAGAACAGTCTGTAGGAAAATACAAAAATGAGTTAGCAGTAGACGGAGATTTATCTTATCTAAATTTAGATTGGACCCCTGTTCCTGTACTTCCTAAATTTGTGGATATCGTAGTTAACGGTATGCAAGGAAGAGAATTTGTTCCAAAAGCTTTTGCACAGGATGCAATGTCTCAATCAAAGAGAAGTAAGTATCAGCAGATGGTTGAAGGACAAATGGTAGCTAAACCTTTGTTAGACATTATACAAAAAAAGACAGGGGTTAATCCTTTTACTGTTGAGCCTGAAGAATTACCAAAAACAGATGAAGAACTTAAGTTGTATATGCAACTTAACTATAAACCTGCAATTGAAATTGCAGAAGAAGAAGCTATTAGTACTTTATTTGAAGCTAATAAATATGATGATATTCGTAAACGATTAGATTACGATATGACTGTCTTAGGAATAGCCGTGGCTAAACACGAATTCTTAATGGGCGATGGTGTAAAAATTAATTATGTAGACCCTGCAAATGTGGTGTACAGTTATACAGAAGACCCAAACTTTAAAGATTGTTTTTATTGGGGTGAAATTAAAACACTTCCGTTAACAGAATTATTAAAGATAGACCAATCATTAACTACAGAAGACTTAGAAGAAATATCTCTATCGGCACAAAGTTGGTATGATTATTATAATACTGCACAGATGCAGCAGAATGATATTTTCTACAGAGATACTGCAACTTTAATGTACTTTAATTATAAGACAACTAAGAAAGTTGTTTACAAAAGAAAAGTTCAGGACAATGGTAATGTAAAAATGGTAGAGAAAGATGATTCTTTTAATCCACCTGATACAATACAGGAGAGTGGAAACTTTACAATGGTTTCTAAAACTATTGATGTGTGGTATGAAGGAGTTATGGTTATGGGTACTAACATTATGCTTCAATGGAAGTTAATGGAAAATATGGTTAGACCACAATCAGCTAGTCAGTATGCAATACCAAACTATGTTGCAGCAGCACCAAGAATGTATAAAGGTTCTATCGAATCTTTAGTTAGACGTATGATACCATTTGCTGATTTAATTCAGATTACTCATTTGAAGTTACAACAAGTAATTTCTAGAGTTGTACCGGATGGTGTATTTATAGATGCCGATGGTCTTAATGAAGTAGACTTAGGTACGGGTAATGCTTACAATCCTGAAGATGCATTAAGAATGTATTTTCAAACAGGTAGTGTTATTGGTAGAAGTTATACTCAAGATGGTGATTACAATCAAGCTAAGGTTCCAATTAAAGAACTTGTGTCTTCATCAGGTGCTTCTAAAACTCAAATGCTATTAACGAACTATAACCATTATCTAAATCAGATAAGAACGGTTACAGGATTAAACGAAGCAAGAGATGCAAGTATGCCTGACCCTAATGGTTTAGTAGGCTTACAAAAAATGGCAGCATTAAATTCAAACGTAGCAACAAGACATATTCTTGACGCAAGTTTATATATCTATAGAACTTTAGCTGAAGCTATTACTTATAGAGTTGCTGATATTTTACAATACGCTGACTTTAAAGATGAGTTTATAAATCAAATTGGTAAATACAATGTATCTATCCTTGGCGATATTAATGAACTATATATTTACGACTTCGGAATATTTATTGAATTATCACCTGATGAAGAACAGAGAGCACAACTTGAACAAAACATTCAAATGGCTTTATCTAAAGGAGATATTAATTTAGAAGATGCAATAGACATTAGAGAACTTAAAAATATAAAACTTGCTAATCAACTTCTAAAAATGAAGAGAGTTAGTAAGCAAGATAAAGAACAGAAGATGGCTATGCAGCAGCAACAAATGCAAGCACAATCACAACAACAAGCGATTCAGGCTCAAGCAATGGCAGCACAACAACAACTTCAAATGGAAACCCAAGCTAAATTACAATATAGACAGGGTGATATTTCTTTTGAAATTGAGAAAATGAAACAAGAAGCAATGTTGAAATCTCAATTAATGCGAGAAGAGTTTGATTTGAATATTCAGTTGCGAGCAATGGATGCACAACAATTGCAAGGTAGAGAAGACCAAAGAGAAAAAGCTAAATCATCACGAATCTCTCAGCAGTCTTCTGACCAATCACAGTTAATAAATCAACGTAAAAATAATTTACCTCCAAAGAATTTTGAATCTAACGAGGATAGCTTAGATGGTTTTGATATGGCAGAGTTTAATCCAAGATAACCGTCTAAATTATTATTATTTTTTGTTTAACTTTGTATAAAATCTAAATCTAATATAATATGGAAATTAAAGTAAAAGCAGTTGACTCAACTGAGGAGAAGTCTTCTCAGCAAATAGAGCAAGAACTACTTACAAAACACGAGGAGCAATTCTCTGACGTAAAAGAAACAACTGAAGTGGAAACACCTAAAGTTGAAGTAAACGAAAATACAACTGAGGAAGCGATTCCAAAAGTTGAACAAGATATAGAAACTCAATCTTCAGAGTTAACAGAAGATGACGTTCTTAAATTTATTGGTAAAAGATATGGGAAAGAAATAAATTCATTAGATGAGTTTAATTCAACTAGGGAAGAGAATGAACCCCTCCCCGAAGATGTATCCAAATATCTAAAATACAAAAAAGAAACAGGTCGTGGAATCAAGGACTTCTATGAATTACAGAAGAACTATGATGAAATCGAACCTGACAAATTGTTAACTGATTATCTTACTGCAACCGAAAAAGGGTTGGACGCTGATGACATACAAGACTTAATGGAAGATTATTCTTTCGATGAAGACTTAGATGATGAAAAGCAAATTAGGAAAATCAAATTAGCAAAGAAAAAAATTATTGCGAAAGCTAAAGATTATTTTGCAGACCAACAGGAAAAGTATAAAGTCCCTCTAGAGTCTAGGGGTCCTGACAATTCTGATGCTGCAATAGATGAAGAGCAAAAACAATATATAGCCAACGCTAAGACGGCAGAGGAATCTCAAAAAAGAGCAAGAGAGGTTTATCTAGAGAAAACAACTGAAGTGTTTAGTGAATTCAAAGGTTTTGAGTTCGATTTAGACGGCACTACAGTAACGTATTCACCCGGTGATGCTTCAGAGTTATTAAAGACTCATTCCAATCCTATTGATTTCTCAAAGAAATTTGTAGGTGAAGATGGTTTTTTAAACGATGCAGCAGGATATCACAAATCTTTATCAATGGCAATGCATCCTGACAAGTTTGCAAGTTTCTTTTATGAGCAAGGTAAATCTGCTGCAGCAGATGAGTCAATGAGGAAAATGAAAAATGTCAATATGACAACTCGTAACGCTCCTGAAACTTCGTCAACAAAATCCGGTTTGCAAATTAAATCTGTAACTCCCGACCACGGTAGAGGGTTAAAGATTAAAAGTAGAAAATAATTAGTATAAATTTAAAAAATTAAAACAAAATGAGTGTATCAAATATACCCGGTTTTGACTTACAACCAAGTGCTCAAAGAGTACCGGTAAGGTCTAACTACATTACAAACTTTGATTTCTTGAATCAGTATCTACCGGATACTTATGAAAAGGAATTTGAAAGATATGGAAACAGAACTATCTCTTCTTTCTTAAGAATGGTTGGTGCTGAAATGCCATCTAACTCGGATTTAATCAAATGGGCAGAACAAGGACGTTTACATACTAAGTATGTTAACTGTACAACTGCAGTAGCTGCAGGAGTAGATGTTGCTGACTTTGAGATTAACGATGATTTGAACCCGGCTTTCGTAAATGAAGCTACAGGTTCTATCGCAGTTCGTGTTGGTCAAACAATTATGATTACTAAGAACAATGGTGGAGGTAGTGTTAAAGCTATCGTAACTGCAGTAGACTATGCTACAAGAATTATATCAGTTGCATTTTATAATGCAGGTGGTTTAACAACTGTTGCAGGAGATGTTTACTCTATGTTTATCTATGGTTCTGAATTCAAAAAAGGAACTGCAGGAATGGAAGGTTCTTTAGAAGCTGATGATTTCATCTTCGATAACTCTCCTATTATCATAAAAGATAAGTATGCAGTATCAGGTTCTGATATGGCACAAATTGGATGGGTAGAAGTAACTACTGAAAACGGAGCATCAGGATACCTATGGTACTTGAAGTCTGAGCACGAAACAAGATTACGTTTTGACGATTATCTTGAGACTGCAATGATTGAAGCAGTACCTGCAGAAGCAGCTTCAGGAGCAATTGCTACTACAGGTGATGTAGGTAACAAAGGTTCTGATGGTATCTTCTATGTTGTAGAACAAAGAGGAAACGTATGGGGAGCAGGTAATCCAACAACTCTTGCAGAGTGGGATTCAATTATCTCTAGACTTGATAAGCAAGGTGCTATTGAAGAGAACGTTGTATTTGTTGATAGAGATTTCTCTTTTGACATTGACGATATGTTGTCTCAACAATCATCTAATGCAGCAGGTGGTGTTTCTTATGGTCTTTTTGACAATGAGAAAGATATGGCTTTGAACTTAGGTTTCACAGGATTCCGTAGAGGTTACGACTTTTACAAGTCTGATTGGAAATACCTAAACGACCCAACAATGCGTGGTGGTTTACCAACAGTAGCAGGTTCAGGTAGAGTTAATGGACTTTTAGTTCCTGCAGGTTCTACTTCTGTGTATGACCAAATCTTAGGGAAGAACGCTAAGAGACCATTCTTGCACGTTAGATATAGAGCTTCAGAAACTGAAGACAGACGTTACAAGACTTGGATTACAGGTTCAGCAGGTGGAGCAGAAACTTCTAGCTTAGATGCTATGGAGGTTCATTTCTTATCTGAAAGAGCAGTATGTACTTTAGGTGCTAACAACTTCTTCTTATTCAACCAATAAGAAGTAAATAATTAGGGGGGGCAATATATATTCTGATGAGCCTCCCCTTTTTTTAATTCAAAATTTAATCTAATTCTATTATAATGAAAACAAAAAAGAAAGTATTTCTAGACAAACAATATCGTTTGACACAGGCAGTAGCACCATTAGCCTTTATGCTACCAACAAGAAACAGTAAGAGATTTCCTTTAATGCACTTCGATGAAGAGACCGGTATAAACCGTTCTTTGAGATATGCAAGTAACCAAAAAAGTCCTTTCGAAGATGAACAAGACGGCAATGCTTTATTGTCACCTATTATTTTTGAAGATGGATTCTTGCACGTTGCAAAAGAAAATCAAATACTTCAAGAATTTTTATTTTACCATCCTTTAAATGGAAAGAAATTTTCAGAAGTTAATGCAGCTAAAGATGCAGAACAGGAAGTAGAAGATTTAATGATAGAAGCTGATGCTTTAATAGAAGCTAAGTCATTAAGTTTAGACCAATTAGAAACTGTATGTAGAGTTTTATTTAATAAAGACACTTCTAAAGTTTCAACTGCTGAATTAAAAAGAGATGTTTTAGTGTATGCTAAAAATTATCCTTCAGACTTTATGGATATTATTAATGACCCTGAATTAAAAATGCAAGGAACTGTTCAGCAGATTTTTGATAAAGGTCTTTTAACTTTCAGAAAAAGTAATAAAGAAGTATGGTTTAGTACATCAACAAACAAAACCAAAATGCTTAATGTGCCTTACGGACAAAATGGTATGGACTTAGTTGTCTCACATTTAAAGTCTGACGATGGATTAGAGGTATTAAAGTACCTTGAAAGCTTATTATAATATTGTTATCTTTGTAGCTTAGTCATCATCAGAGAGGTGGTGTTTTTTACTAAATTAAAATAATTTATTATGAACAAGTATTTATCATTTGCAGTAGAGGACTTCGAGCCTGTACAAATTGCAATTAACGGAGGATTAACAGTTGGTGCAGTAACTGCAACTAACATTGCATTACATTCAGCAGATAGTGCAGTTGTGTACACGCTAGTAGGAACAGGTTTTACTGCTGCTATGGCTGACTCAATCAACTACGCTTTAGTAGTTGCAGCACAAACTAATTGGATGAAAGCAGTTTCAAAGGTTTCTATTCCAAATGGACAAGCAGTAGTTGATGTAACTATCGCTTAATTAAACTAATCTTTTATTAGATTTTAAGAGACCTCTTCATTTTGAAGGGGTCTTTTTATTTTGTTTATCTTTGTTCAAAAGAATTACAGATGATAAACTCAGTTAGACAAACAGTAATGTCAGTTCTGAATAAAAATAACTACGGATATATCTCACCTTCTGACTTTAATTTGTTTGCAAAGCAGGCTCAGTTAGATTTGTTTGAGAATTATTTTTACTCATACAACTATCAAATATCTAAAGAGAACGCAAGACAATCAGGCACAGGATATGCTGATATAACAAAAGGATTGGAAGAAGTTATAGATACTTTTTCCGTAACACTTCCTTTGTTAAGAGAAGGTTCTACAACTTTCCCTGAATCTTTATATTTCCTGCCCTCATTAACAACTACTAATAATGATTATTATATCATTAATAAGAATTTAGTATATAACAAAGTATTGATTTCTAATGCTTCAACTACTTTAACAAATGGTGGTGGTACGTTAGTAGCAGATACAACACAAGATTTTATAGCATCAGGAGTACAAGTGGGGGATATAGCTTCTACTGTTACAAATGGTGTTACATACAATACAATTGTTAGTAGCGTTGTAAGTTCTACACAACTATTAGTTAGACCAAATGCAGGTGGTGTACTTGTTTGGAATGCAATTGCTAAAAATTATTATATATATGCAGGTAGGAATGTGAAGGAAGCAGAAAAGGTAACTCATAGTAAAATAACTATGTTAGTTAATTCTTTATTAACTGCACCCAACTTAACCTATCCTGCATATACACAAAACGGAGATTATGCAGAGGCATATCCTGATACCATTAATGGTATTGGACAGTTGGTATCTCAATATATTAGATTTCCTTTTATTCCTAAATGGACATTTGTTGATTTAGTAAATGGAGAACCTGCGTTTGATGAGGGGGCAGCAGATTATCAAGACTTTGAGTTACCTAATGATGATGAGGTTAATTTAGTTATGAAAATACTTCAGTACGCAGGTATGAGTATTAGAGAAATTCAAGCAGTTCAGTTTGCTCAATCATCAGAACAACAATCAGAACAAGAAGAAAAATAGATTATGGCATATATAACACAGTATCAATATTATGAGAATGGTGGAGCAAATCCCGAAGATGAAAATTGGGGGTCATATCAATATGTATCATTAGAAGATATCGTTAACAATTTTATGTTAATGTATGCAGGAAACCACAGTCTTGTAAATAACGAGGAACGATTTAAAATATTGTTTCACGCAAAAAGAGCAATTCAAGAATTAAACTATGATGCATTTAAAGAAATAAAAATTTTAGAATTAGAAGTTTCTGATATGCTAAGATTTGTTTTACCATCAGATTATGTTAATTGGGTTAGAGTATCTCAATACAAAGATGGTTTATTATATCCTCTTAGTGAAAATATACAGACAAATTGGAGTGACGCTTACTTACAAGATAATGAATATAGAATTTTATTTGACCAAGACGGTGCAGCTTTAAAGCCTGAGTTTAGTACTATAGATAATGAAAGAATTTTTGGAGGAAAGCAATCTATTTATCTAAACGAAAACTCTGCAATGAACGGTAGAGAAGGTTGGAATGTAGATGGCAATTGGTATTTTGAATATGGTATAGGTGCAAGGTTTGGTTTAAATACAGAAACGGCTAATATAAATCCCACTTTTAAGATTAATTCTAAAGGTGGTGTTATTAATTTTAGTTCAGGAATGTCAGGGACCTTATGTATTTTAGAATATGTTTCTGATGGTATGGAAAATGGAGATGACAGTTTAGTTACTGTAAATAAAATGTTTGAAGATTTCATATATGCATACATTGAGTACGCAATACTTGGTTCTAAAGTTGGGGTTCAAGAATACATTGTATCTAGACTAAAGAAAAAGAAGACGGCTCTTTTAAGAAATGCTAAAATCAGAATCAGTAATATACATCCCGGAAGATTATTACAAAATCTTAGAGGTAGAGACAAGTGGATAAAATAATATGGCAAATATAACTAGAAACTTTACTTCAGGTAAAATGAACAAGATGGTCGATGAGAGGCTCGTTCCTAACGGAGAGTATATCGATGCATTGAATGTTAGAATGGGTTCGTCAGAAGGCTCAGAAATAGGAGCAATAGAGAACTCAAAAGGAAACACATTACTTACGAATGTTCAATTTCTAAATCAAAGTTTAAGTTCATCAGCTAGATGTATAGGTGCATATGAAGATGGAGCAGAAGAAACATTATATTGGTTTATAAATGACGATAACTTTCAAGGGACAGGTGCTCCGGCAGGGATTGTTGATTTAGTAGTTTCTTATAACACCACTTTAGATATACTTACTTATCACGTTATTAGTGTTGGTGACCCATTAGATGCTACAAAAACAGTATTAAATTTTAACTCACAATTTTTAATTACAGGAGTTAATAAAGTAGCAGATTTACTTTTTTGGACAGATAATTATAATCAACCAAGAAATATAAATGTAACTAAAAACTATCCTAATCCTGTAAATGGTGTTGACGTACTATCAGCAGAGTCTTTGCTTGTAATAAAAAGACCACCATCAAATTCCCCATTGATTAAACCTATTGCAACTTCTAGTCAAGATAACTTTTTAGAAGATAGATTTATTTCATTTGCATATAGATATAAATATGAAGATGGAGAGTACTCTGCTACTTCTCAATTTTCTAATGCTTCATTTATACCAAACACTTTTAGCTATTCAGCTTCTACTGCCTTGAATGAAGGTATGTTAAATTCTACAAATTTATGTGAGATTACTTACGACTCAGGTGGACCACTTGTTGTTGGTGTGGATTTATTATTTAAGGATATGAATTCTAGTATAATAAAAGTTATAGAAAAATTAGATAAACAAGAACTAGGTTTAGCTAATAACACTAATTACTTATATACGTTTACTAATAGTAAAATATTTACCATATTATTTGATGCTGAGATATTAAGATTAAACGACAACGTACCGTTACTTGCTCAGGCTCAAACGCTAATGGGTAATAGATTAATGTATGCTAATTATTTAGAGGGATATGATTTAGTTCGTAATAAAGTTAAGACTAAATTAGAATATGATTTGTCAGTTACTACCGAATCAATTGGTCGTAAATCTATTGCCGAAACATTTTCCAATGGTACTTATACTTGGAATCAAAATGTAAATATTGTTGACTCAATTGTAGATATTGATTTAGATGGTATTGATTTAATACAGGGTTCTTCACTAAGTATTTTTTTAAGATTTGAGCATTCACAATTTAATGGAAGTAATCCTCCTGTAGACAAAACACCACAGATATTAATAGACTTTACATATGTACTTCCACAGACTTTTACAAGTGTATATGACTTAGCAACATCAACAGATTTTGCAGAAAAGATAGGAGTTGCTTCACAAATACTTGCTCCACAAGCATCGTGTGCAGGAACAAGTCTAACGGATTTATTTAACTGTCAGATTCCTAATGAATTAAATGGATTGTTTAAATTTGAGAGTGGTATAACAGGACCTGCACAACCAATTGCAATTATAGCTTCACCTGCTTCTAGTGTTATAAAGTTACAATTAATCGCAATGCGATTTGTAGATGACGTAACAGGAGCAGCAATAACGAAAGACGCATATGAATATTATAAATTAGGTTTTGCTGATATTATTTTTCAAACAATTGGAAACCCATCTAGCTTACACAGTAATAGAGGGTATGAGATTGGTATAATTTATATGGACGAATTTCTTCGTTCAACAACTGCATTAGTTAGTTTAAACAACACGGCTCATATTGGTTGTGAAAGTTCAGATACTCAGAATAAAATTAATGTTACAATACCAACAACACAAATTGCACCTGAGTGGGCAAGTAGATATAAGTTTTGTATAAAAGCTGATAAGGCAGGATACAATACTATTTACAGTCAATTCTTTTTTAGAGACCCTGTTACAGGTGGAGATTATTTTTTACTTGATGGACAAAACTCTCAGAAAATACAAGAAGGTGATGAGATGATTGTGAAAGCTGATACTGAAGGTCCAAGACGTAATTGTACTTTTACTACTGTATTAGAAAAAAAAGCACAACTTAAAAACTTTCTTGGAGACCCTGATGAAGGAGAAGGACCTATAGATTCAGAAGGAAATTCAATAAATATTCCGGGTGGAGTTTATATGAAGCTGCAAGCAAATAACTTTAGTACAGTTGTTGGTGAGAATCCTGTAATTGATTATGGAGATTTAACAGGTGGTAGTGGTGGTGGTTGTCGTAAGGTTGATTATCCTGTGGATGTTATAAATTCAGCAGGAACTTATGAGGATTATGCGATTCCTGCAGGCTCTAGAATTACGATACGAATAGATAATGATAGACAAGGTAACGAGGGTGAAGGATTTTTAGGGACAGGAAACGTACCTGAAAAGAGATTTGTAGTAGATGCAGATTTTACTGCACCTGCTGAGTACTCAAATTTTAAAGAATGGTTTGATGCAAACAATATTGCATTATCGTTAGGTAATGAAGGTGATGATTTTGGAACAGGAGTATCCGGAATAAATTATGATTCTACTATAAACTCTATTAATAATAGACCGTGTTATGTAGATAAAGTATTTTCAGGTTTTAAAACAACAGGTGCAGGTGCTACACTAAGAAGCTTTTTTACTGTAAAAAGTAGTGAAGGATATAGTGGAAATAAAAAAAGGACTAGACTAGAGGTTGAAATTGTAGTTGTTCGTGCAAATGGATTAATAGTTTTTGAATCTAAACCTGCAGACACAGTACCTGATTTATGGTTTGAATCTTCTGTATCTTATTCAATTAATCAAGCAACAGGAGAACATAGAGGTAATCTTCAAAATCAAGTATTTGCAACTAATACTCCTGCTATTATTCAAACGGCATTTGAAAACTGTTTTACATTTGGAAATGGAGTTGAAAGTTTCAAGATTCAAGATTCACTTATAGGTAAACCTTTAGTATTAGGTAACCGTGCAACTGCAACAAACGCACAAGAATATGCATCGGTAGTTAGATTTTCAGACATTACTTATAGTGGTGTATACAATGAAGAGTCTAATGTTAATAAGCTAAACGAGTTTAACGCAGGTCTACTGAACTTTAAGCCTTGTGAAGCATCGTTTGGTCCTATTATGAAAATGGTGGCAAGAGAGACCGACATATTAGTTTTACAAGAAGATAAAATATCTTATGTTCTTTCAGGAAAGAATTTACTTTCTGATGCAAGTGGTGGTAGTACATTAACATCTATCCCTCAAGTTTTAGGAACTCAGATTGCAAGAATTGAGGAGTATGGTATTAGTCATAACCCTGAAAGCTTTACGGTATATGGTGCAGAAAAATTCTTCACAGATGCTAAGAGAGGTGCAGTTATAAAACTAACAGGTGCAGGTGGTCAGAGAGACCAATTACAAGTTGTTTCAAACGAAGGTATGAGACCTTGGTTTAGAGATTTGTTTAACCTTTCTTTTCAAACTCAAAAGTTAGGTGGGTATGACCCATATATGAATGAGTATGTTTTATCTAGTAACCAAATTAATATACCGGTTCCTGAAGTTTGTATAAACTGTGGTATTTCAAAAACAATAACTGTTTCAAGCAACAGTTCATATTCACAATGTTATGATGTAGGGAATTTAGTTGGACCTGTTGATGTTGATTTTATTATTAACTCAGCTAGTACGGGAGCAACAGTCACTTTAAATGCATCGTACAATGGTACTATAGTAACATCAGGACCTGTAACATCAAATGGTAAAATAACAATACCAAAGAATTTAGTTCAAGAACAAGAACTTGATTTGACAATTGTTGCTTCAGGAAGTGTTAATATAACTGTTACTGTACAATGTCCTGCTGCTGATATTATTACTATAAAATTAGTTCATATATCAAGTGCATCAGAAACTGCATTACAAACCACAGATGAATACAGATGGATTGACGGAACATTTGTTTCGCCTTTACATTCTGAACAAGTTATTTTTGGTTCAGGTAATTATCCTGTTGTATCTAATTTTGAAACTATAACAGGACCACAAGGTGGTGGAGTCATCCCTACTGATGGGGCGATTGTACAAATGTTATCAAACAAAATAAATAACGACACCTTTAACTTTAATATTTTAGAAGACACTTTTGAATATTTAAGAACTAATACTAACCTTAATAATAACGCTGCAGATATAGCAACACTATTATCGTTAACAACTGATGCTACACCAATAGTTGCTCCTACAAATGGGAACACGGCATACTCTGCAAATTTTGTTATGCCAAATACAGGTAGTTATTTATATTTAGTTTGGGATACAAGAAACGCTACTGCACTAGACTTATGTTACGGAGATAGTTTATCAACATCGTGTTGTGGTTGTGAGGGTTCATCACCTAATAATATATGGTTGTTGCTAGATTGTGATACTAATTTAGAAGTTGAAGTTGAAGATACTTATGGAGTGTTTACAATTGGTGATGTGGTTCAATATAAAACAGGACTTTCGCCAAACTTAGGAACTACTATTTTATGTGGAGAAATAATTAGTCTTGGAACAACTGCAAACGCTACTTTATTTTCTGCAGTATCTAGATTTTGTGGTGATACTGTTAATTGTAATGTATCGCCAACTGAATGTCAAGGTTACCAAACTTCAACAACAAGTGGTTCGGGTATACAATATTCATACACAGATTGTGATGGTAACGAAACAGGTGATTCTGTGGGTGGAGCAAGTGGTTTCGATTCAAATACTTTCTGTGCAGTAAAAGGCTCTGTAGTTGGAGCACCAAACTTACTTGAAATCAATGGCTTCCCCGGATGCCCATAAACAAAAAATAAAATGGCGATATATTATTTAGATGGAACAACATTATTAAACTCACAAGCAGTCTTTACAGACCAAGCATTAACTGCTTGTGCACCTGATGGGTTTTATTCTGATGGTACACTCTCAAGACAGTTAGTAAATTGTTTGTTGCAACCTCCGGAAGTATGTGGTGATTGTGGTGTTCCTTGTGGTACAAACCTTTCAGAATCAGGTAATCAAGGAGTTTACCAAGTTGATTTAGAAGTTGGAACAACAACAGGAGCAGTTATTGTAACATTTAATCCTGCAGGAATACCTGATGGATTTAGAGCAGTATATAACGGACAGACTTATAATGAGTTAAGTTCACCTGTCGATGGATATCACGCTTCTACAGTAGCTACAAACTATACATTTATTGGAGACACTAAGGATGACTGTGGTATAGCAGGAACTACCTACCCTAACTTAGTTGTAAAGACATTTGTTGTAGGTCAAGGTTTTCAAAATACAGGTACTACTCAATCACTTTCTGTTGGAGCAGGAGATGTGTCATTATCTTCTTCACCTCCCGGTATTTGTAAAGCAGTTATACCAAAACCAAATGCAAGTCCTTCGTTAATGGATTTTAGTTTTGTTGGTCCTTGTTCAGGAACGGCTTTTTCTCTTGACATTGCTTGTCCTGTAAAGCTTTCAAGTTTTCAGACAAACACACAACCTTCAAATAATAGGGAAGCTGCCTGTGATTTATCTAACAATGGAGTTTTATTTAGTGTTCCTGTAACAGGAACTACAGGTAACCCTGCATTACACGATTGGATTTTTATTGACAACAACGGAGTGGGTAAAGCTGCAAATGGTTTTTACAGAAAAGGTGCAGGTACAATTCGAGTAGCACAAGGAGTTGTAGTTGAGTTAACTGATTGTATTCAACGTAGTTTCTTTATCTCATTAAACAAACAAGATTGTACTGACTTTTGTGATGGAACTAATTATACAATACCATTAGAAAAAACAACCACAAGTAATCACGATTATTTAGGTGTAACAATAGGTGATGTAATACCACCTCCTGTTATACAGGATGGTTTTTACGCATATGCTGCTACAAGTACGGATACGGCTACAGGACCATATAGACAAATGCAGTTACAAAACAACCAAGTACTCTCTCTATCACAATGTGCAGGAGGAATTTGTGCAATTTTATAAAACAACTAATGGCAGATATACAAAAAAATAGAAACTATACATTGACTTACGATTCCCTTACAAAGGGGTTCCCTTCATTTTATTCTTACTTTCCTGATTGGATGATAGGAATGAATAACTTTTTCTATACATTTAATCAGGGTAATCTTTACCGTCATAATACAAACGAGAGTAGAAACGAATACTATGGTGTTAACTATCCTTCTACTTTAGAGTCTGTATTTAATGAAAGACCTTTAGAAAATAAATTATTTAAAACAATGAATCTAGAGGGTGATGATAGTTGGAGTGCTACAATATTAAGTGACCAACAAGACTCAGGATTTATTGAGAAAAGTTATTTTGAAAAGAAAGAAGGTTCGTTCTATGCGTTTATACGAAACTCAGGAACCGTTCCTGCATCTATATCTGAATATGCATTACGTTCTTTAAACGGACTAGCTTCAAGTTCAAGCATAAATATAGTTGGTACTTTAACTACAATTAATTTTTCAAACTCAATTAATATTGGTAACATTATAAGTATTGGAGATATGGTTTACTTCGGTAATCCAACACCTACTTTAGCAGGACAGATAACAAGTGTTGTTAAGAATCTTCCTGCAGGAATAAATCAAATTGTAATAGACAACACAATCGTTGGCTCACAAACACCACCTACAGGTACAGAGTATTATTTATATATAAAAAATGCAGTATCCGAATCTCACGGTATCTTAGGACACTATGGTGTATTCACTTTATCAAATTCAAATACTTCAGCAATCGAGCTTTTTGCAGTTGAAGGCGAAGTGATGAAATCTTTCCCTTAAAATTACTATCTTTGTAGTTATATGGATAATGTTGATGCAACGCTTAGTAATCCTGAATCTGTCTTAGACTATGTAAACCAAAATACAGGTTTATTATGGGAGAGAATAAACGAATTTAAGCAAGCTATTTTTTTAGAACAGGAAGTTGTTCTTCATCATACAGAAGAGATGCAAGATACTTTCCCTCTAAAGCATCATATAAAAGATGGTATTTATACACGAGAAGTATTTATGCCAAAAGGAATGTTAGTGATAAGTTATATACATAAAACTAATCATCCTTCTTTTTTTATGAGTGGAGAGATGTCTGTAATAAATGATAAAGGAGAAGCAAACAGAATAAAAGCACCGATGGTTGTTCAGACTGAAATAGGTACGCAACGAATTGCTTACACACACGAAGATTGTGTATGGGTATGTACTTATAAAACAGATGCAACTACCGTAGAAGAAGCAGAAAAAGATGTATACACAGAAGACTATAGAGAACTTCCTGAGTATATAATCGAAAAACAAAATAAATTATGGCAGGTATAATAGCAGGTGTTGCAGTAGCAGCAATAGGAACGGCAATGAGTTGGGGGCAAATGAACAAACAAAATGCACTATCTGAAAAAGCAGAGAGAGAAGCAGATGCTGCAATGAAGACTGCAAGAGACAGGCTAGAAATAAACTACGCAGAGAATCAAGCAATTAAAAAAGAAGGTTACGATTTAGAAAGAGATGCCAACTTAGCAGCAGGAGCACAAGCAATGATAAATGCTACTGAAGGAGATGCAAGAGGTGGTGGTGGTGCAACCGGTAGAGTCTTAGCACAACAAAATGCAGCACAAGGAAAGACTCGTGTTGCTATGGGTGATGAACTTACCAATATTGAAGGAGCAATCATAGAAGAAGATATTCGAAATAGAGACTTAAATGTTGGATTGGATTTAGAAGAAGTTGCAGGTAACCAACAGAAAGCAGCAGATGCAGCAAGTAAAGCAGCAGCAGCAAAACAAGCAGCAATTCAAGGTGCAGTAAGTACTACAATGGGTGCAGTACAAACACTCGTTCCTTTATACCAAGCAAAACAACAACAACAAATTGATGCAGTAGGTAAGATGAGTTTAACTCAGCAACAATATCAGGACTTTGGTAATGTTACCGGAAAGAATAGTAGTATGGGTGAGGCTGCAGGAAAAGGATTTACTAACCTTGACTTTGATAAAGTAGCAGGAATGAGTCCAAGGGAATTTAAACAATTCAAATCAGACTTAACTCCTGAACAATCAGGTGCTCTTTTTAAAAGCAAACAATACATACAAAATTATAATAGTTTTCCTGCTTTGTCTTTAGACAATGATGAGGGTAACGGGGTTTTAATTAATCCAATTACAGGTAAGCCTTGGGGCGAATTTTAAAAAAATAAAGCAGAATGGCAACAGCATATAAATACGTTGAAAGGAAAGTAGATGACCAAATCAATTGGGCAGAGGTCGGTTCAAATTTTTCAAATCAATTAAAAGAAGAGGGTCGTGTAAGACAGGAGAAAAAAGGTGCTATAGATGCTGCTTCTCGTGAGTATCAAAAGATACTTAATGAAGTTCCTCTTGGGGAAAATACTGAGTTAAACGCTTTCGCTTTAAATGCTGCTGCAGATTTACAAGAACAATCATTAATGCAAGTTGGTTTATTAAGGTCAGGTCAATTAGACCCAAGACAATATACCATTATGGCTCAGAACTTAACGGATGGTACAGACCAAGCGTTTAGTTTATTTCAAAATTATAATGCAGAGTATAAAAGGAAAACGGCTATGTTAGACCCTAACCTTCCTGCTAGTGAGCGAGCATCAAAAATGCAATCGTGGCAGATGGAACAACTAGAAGGGTTTGGTAATTTCAAAAACAGTAAGCTAGTCATAAATCCTAACTCAGGTATTATGTCTATGGCTAAGATGGTTCCTGACCCTAATTATACAGGTAAACCTGAGAACGCTCCAATGGTTCCTGATATGAACAACTTACAAAGTGTTCAGACTTTAGAGAACAGACTTAAATCTACCACTACTCAGTACGATGTAATAGGTGCAGCAGATACTTATTTAGATTCTTTAGGTGTAGACAAGAGAGCAGTTATAGATGGACTAGGAAAGAAGTATACATCAGCTACAATTAAAACAATAACTGATGCCACGGCAAAAGAAAAAGGTTCTTGGAAATCAATGAACTTAAAAGACTTAACTGCAGAGGCTACAAGATTAGGTGTTGATGTTGCAGATTTACAAGAGATTACTTTATTTAGTGAGGCTCAAGACAATTGGATTAAAGGTCAGCTTGGTACAGGTGGTACTGCAGCAGCTTCTGTGCTATTAGATTTTAAGAGTATTAATCAAGCAACAGGAGAGCCATATACTCAACTTGCATACTCAGTAGCGAATCAACTAAAAGCAGATAAAGATTCTAATATCATTATAATGGAGCAGGTTGATGGAAGAATGGTTCCTAAATTATCTGAACAACAACAAGCACAAGCTGAGAGAATTATGAAGACTCAGATAAATGTTGGTGTTGATTATGAAGAAGAACTTAAAACTTCGAAGACAGGATTTGAAGCAACTCCTCCACCAAAAGATATTAGAGATGCTGAAAAAGTACTTGAGAAAAAACAAAACGTACAAAAAACTTGGAACAGTATTAAAGGTCAAAGTAAAGAAGATAGAATAGCATCTTTCGAAGCTTTGATTGGTTCGCAAATAGGTAAGGACGCAGGTCTTATAGGTGTTAATCCATCAGCAGATGGTACAGAAATTAGCTTTGTTTATATAGATAAATTTAAAGATAAAAATAGAACCATTAAAATTGATGAAAATATAACTGACCAAGAGTGGGCAAATATAGGTAACGAAATTACAGGATTGGATAGTCCGGAAGATGCATTGAATGCAGGTGGATTTGTAAAAGATGCAAATGGTGATTCTGTAGTTTATAATAAAGAATTTGGAGAAGCCGGTGGTAACAGAGAAGGAAACTTACAAAGGTTTGATGCTGAGTTAAATACATTTATATCTGATGGTTTCCCTGAAACTGACGGAGAGCCATTCTTAGACCAAGATGATACGGATGTAGCAAAAGCATTAAACGCAAGATATAGTCAGTATGGACTGAAGGCAATTGCTGATGGTATTTTCCCTGCAGATAATACTAAAGTTACTATAGAGGGTTGGAAAGGAGATACTCTACACGGTTCAAGTTATGATTTAGATTCAGATACCAATGTCGATTCTACTGCATTAGAAGATGAAGAGAAATTCAAGATATGGCTTACATATGTTTTAGAGAAAACAAATCAAGTAGAAAGAATTGCTGAAACTGAAAAGTTCTCAGGTAAAGTTCAGAAAGCTATTTCTAGAGAAGATGTAGAAAAACAAAGAGTATTAGATGAGGCAATTAAAAAAGCTGAAGAAGATAATATATACGGTCCCTGTGTAGACGGTAAAAAAATAGAGATAGCAACGGCTACTCCTGTAGATTGTAATACATTACCCTACGGAGAAGTATAATTAAAAGATAAAAATGGAAGACGAAATTTATTATACTACTCCAAATGGATTCAAGATGAGTCAGACCGATGCTATGGAGAGATACGGTAGCGAACAGTTTGATGCACTTGTAAATAATGGAGATTTAATTGAGTTTGTAGAAGAAGAAGAACCGGGATTAAATCAAGGAGATACTTTTTACGAAACAAATAATGGAAATGTCTATACTGAGGGTGACCTTATTAATAGATATGGTATGGAGAATTTTAATGGTCACGTTAAAGATGGTAACTTAAAAAAAAAAGATTCGCCTCAATCTCTTTCAACTTTTTCGGATACAACTTCAGGATCAAATCCAACTTCACAGTCTCAAGGTTCTGAAAAAGATTATTTTACAGGAACATTTGGTCAAATACTAAAAGGTATAGATGTAATAAGTCCGGTTGGTATTGGAGATTTTATTGATGATATGGCTCGTTCAATTGATGCAGGTTATCAAAATGGAACAATAGCAGAAAGTGGTAATGACCTTTTATATGGTGGCTCTGATGCATCATATGAAGACATACAAGAATTTATTCAAAAGACAGAAGGTGCTAGAAATCTAGGACCATCTGACGAAATGCAAAACTACACAAGAATTTACGATGAAGAAAAAGCTAGAGGCTTAAGTGCGTTTGGAGTTCTAAAAGGATTGATATTAAATCCAAGTGTGATACCGGAAGTATTAGCAAGTTCATTTTCAGCGATGGCTAACCCTGATTCAGCAGCAGCAGCAGGTACTATTATTAGTGCAGGTGCAGGAGTAGGAGCATTAGGAGCAGGAGTAGGTGCAATAGCAGGAGCAGCAGTAACATTACCTTATGCTTTTGCAGCAGCAGGAACAGTACTAGAAACAGGATTAACTTTTGGAGAACTACTACAAGCAAAGCTTGAGGAAAGAAACCTTGATTTAACGAACGACAACGTTCAAAAGATGCTTGACAACCCTGAAATTTTAGGTGAGTTAAGATTCGATGCTATAGCAAGAGGTTTAGCTATTGGTGCGATTGATGCATTTACAGGTAGACTAGGTGGTAAAGTTGCAGCACCTCTATTAAAACAAGCAGGTAAAGCAGGTAGTAGAGCAGCATCTAAAACTTTAAAAAGAAAAGCAATTGGTAGAGCAGCAGGAGTTGAAGGTGTTGGTGGTTCTATAGGAGAGACTGCAGGTATTACTGCAACTAATATTTATGGAGACACAGGTCAAGATTATGATACAGGTGAAATACTTTTAGAGGGTATAGCAGAGATGCCGGGTTCTGTAAAAGATATTATTGCAGTACGATATCAAAAACCTAAGTATAGAATTAACGGAAAGAAAGCTACCGTAGAAGAGATAGACCAAGTTATAAATGGGATGACTTATGAGCAGTTGACTGCTCCTAATTTTAAAATTCAAATTGATAATGACTTTGATGGTAGAGCAGAACTTCTTCAAGAAAAAATTGTAAAAGGAAGAACAAGAGCAGCAGTAGCTGCAGCTAATCCTGATTTAAACGAACCTACTTTAGAACGTATTGTAGATTTAGAACGACAAGTTTCTGAGCAAGAAGGTAAAGTATTAGGTACTGTTACGGGTAAGAAAAAAATTGCAGACTTAAAGGCAGAGATAGTTAACCTTCAAGAAAATCAATTAGAAGCTGAAGCAGTTTCTGAAACTGATGCAGTATTGGATGCAGATGGTAATGCAGTTGAGAGTGATGTTGAGAGTGAAGTTGTTGCTGAAGAGGTAAATACATTAGAACAATTTGACACATTAACTCCTGAAGAAAAAGTTGAATATGTAGACGAGGCAGGTAAAGTATTGATAGCCGAAGCTGAAGCTAATGGTGAGGTTGATTTTAAGTTTACTGAAGAACAGATAAATCAAAAAGCATCTGAGTTATTACAAGAAGATGTTTCATCTTTAGAAGGAGACTTAGAGGGTGAGACTAGATTTAGTGTAGCTGAAGAGGGCGATGCATTGTTTAATGTAGATGCCACAGATAGCGAAGTGATTCAAGAAGAAATGAATACTGAGTTCCCTGAGTCAGAGGTAAACTTTGAGTCAACTCCTGAAGGTGGTAGTGTTACTGTTAGTCCTTTTGAGGATAGTAATTCAACTGAAGAGTTTACAGATGCTGATGCAATTGAGATGGGTTTTGAAAGCAAAGAGAAAGCAGTTCAACCTATCGAAAACTTTAATGGTATACCTATGATTACAGGTATATCCGATACTGCTGCAGGAGGAACTGTTAAAGATTCTAAGGGTGGTGATATGAAAGCCAAAGGTGGTGTAATGTTTAATGCATTAGCTAAAGTTAAAGCAGCTTGGGCAGGAGTAAAGCCTAGCACTTCTGAAGGACAATATAAAAACGCAGTAAAATTATACAAGAAAAACAAACCATTGTTTGATAGACTATGGAAGGAAGGCAAACTACCTAACGGTCAGATACCAATGGCAATTGTACGAATGGGTAACGATGCTATTAACTCTAATGAAATAGTATTTAGATATCTATCACCTGAAATTAATGCACAGTCTCAAGAGAATCAGACTGCTGCCTTAAATGATTTAAAGACAGTATTGGAAAATAAAAAAGGTGAGACTGCACCTAAGCTTTTAAAATTTATAAGCGATAAAAAAATTACAACTCTTGGTAGTTTTATGGATGCAATAGTAACAGATGCTAATGCACGAGCGAAGGGTGATGTTAAAAATACATTATCACTAGACCAAAGAGCACAACTTTATAGTATAATGGTTTCACCTGAAACAAAAACAGGTAAACCGGTTACACCAAATAAACCTTTCTTAAAGTCTTTATATAAAGGAACTGAAAGTAATTATAATTTATTTACATCAGACAATGTATACTCTGCAGTAGGAGAACCATCAATGATGAAAAGCAAAAAGGGAGACATTGTTTCTATTGTTGGTGTTGATGTGTTAGATGGTGGTGTTATAGATATAGACCACGGTAACTACGGTACAGGACCAAAGGGTGGATTGATTGCATTGATTAGTAATCCTACAAATGGAATGAATGTATTCCCTGAATGGAAAGCTAAATCGAATAGAGTATTTAAGAAAACTACTGCAGGTAAAACTCCAAGTAAAAAAAGTTCAGATGCTCAGGTAATGGGTACGGCTGCAAATGACAAATCCTTTCAAGGTGCTTCAGTTCAAACAGATATGACAGACATTCAAGTTCTAGCTGCGAAGTTTAGATTTGCATTTCCGGGAGTAACTGTGGTTAGTACTAAGGCTGAGTTTGATGCAATGCTAAAACAACCCGGTATAAGAACTAAAGTATCAGAAGGGAAGGTAATACTTGGTATGACTACTGATGGTAAAGTTTTCTTAAACCCTGAGTCTAGTTCTTTAGGTACACCTATACACGAGTTTGGTCACGTTTGGATTGACTTCCTTCGTTCTAAAGCAAGTGGTGATGCAGGGACTGCACTATTAAATAGAGGTTTAAAATTAGTAGAAGGAACTACTGCATTAAAGACTGCTATAGAAAAATACGGAGACAATCCTTTAGCAAGAGAAGAAGCTTTAGTAGAGTTGATGGCAAACAAAGGTGAAACCATTATTGATGCAGGAACAAAATCTAACTTTAAAGAATGGTTAAACGCAACGTTTAAATACATTCAGAAAAAGTTTGTTAGGTCTGAAAAATTATTTGCTAAAGAAGATATCAAAGCATTAAAGAAGCAACTAAAAGATAAAGAAATAACTCAAGAGCAATATGATGTATCTCTTAAAAAGATTCAAGCATCTATTAAAAAGAGTATAGCTTCACTTAGTATAGAAGACTTTATAAATACAGGTCTTGCAGATTTATTTGGAGGTAAAGAACTAAGTGCATCGTTTGATGCCAAGAAAGAATCTAAAGGTATTATGCCTAGGTTTGAATTAGGAGACAGTATTGTTAGTTTTATAAAGCAAGCAAGAGCACAAGGAATAAAAGAGTCAGCAATTAAAGTTGCTCTACTTAAAAGAGGTGTAGACTTTGCAGATTATGTAGTACAATTAAAAGCATCTAAAGCTAAAGCAAGTCCTAAAGTAGAGATGAGTAATTCTTATGCCAAAGGATTTGATAGGGTGATGAAAGAAATAAACGGCATAGTCAAAAAAATTAAAGCTAGAAATGTCAAGGGAGATACCAACCCTAATATTATTTTAAAGGCTGCACAAAAATATCTTCAAGGAACTAAGATGTATGAGAATGCAACTGATGTTCAGAGAGAGCAAATGATTAGAGACCTTAGAGAAAGACTTGGTATAAAAGAAAAGAAAGCAAGTACACCAAAGACTGCAATAAAGAAATCGCAAGAAGTAATTTTTGGAAACTTTGAAAAAGCTGAGACTATTACTTATACAGTTAAGCAACTATGGGCAGAAAGAATTCGTAGTTTAAATCGAGGTGCGAAGTCAGGCATAAGAGCATTTGTAAAAGCACAAGTTGCAATAGCTGCTGAGGTAACCGACATGGTTAAGAGAGGTGTAATTACATCTAAGCAAATGGCTAGTATACTTAGAAAGTTTACAAGTGTTAATCCATTAAGCGAGGCTTCAATAGAAAGGTTTGTTGATTATATGGCTAAGGTTATTAATAATGCTGAGTACGATTCACAAATAAAGAGAGCAAAGGATTTAGTTTCTAGAGCAAAGAGAAATATAGCAAGAAAAATTGGTGTAGCTGATGCAATTAAAACTCAGCTTGAACAAATACTTTCTATCAAACCTAATATGATTCCTGAGTCTGTGTTCCAACAGTACCTAGAATTATTAGAAGAGTTTGGTGCTAGTGCATCTGTGTTAAATTTATCACAAATTGAAACCACTACTGAGACTATAGAGAATATAATGGCAGCTTTAGACCAAGAGTTTAGTTTGCTACCTGAACTTAGAGATAGGTTTAATTCTTTTGGTCCTGAATATAGTAATGGTAAAATAGATTTTGCTGCTACTATAAAATCTATGCTTAAAGATGAGGCTATTACACAGGAAGAGGCAGAGTTAATGAAGAAATTCAAGGCTGACATACTACCTGAAGCTGAACCTAAAGCAAAGAAAACTGAAAAGGAATTAGCTAAAGAGAAAGCTGATACAATAGACAGAATATTAAAGGGTTCAGTATTAAAGGTTTCAGAACTACCAAGCAGATTAGAGAAAGTTTTAGCTGATACCTTTGAAAAACTTTATAATAATAAGACAGTCTTAGAAGCTTTAACTATAGAAGACCTTGTTCAGATTGAAAAGTTAATAGACAATATTCAGAATGGATACCTACCACACCTTGTACAGATTCAAGTCTCTAAGATGCAGTCTATACTTGATGGTAAGTTATTGTCTGATGCACTTACTGTAGGTAATGTTCCTTTGTTTAGTAGTTATTACGCTAAGTTAAAGAACCTTATTAACAGAGGTAAACGAGGAGCAATTACAGAAGCGATAAGAAGAAATCCTTTATTCTATATTGACCAAGTGTTTGGAAACTATAAAGGGAAACCAATCTTCAATGCCTTATTTAATAGAGCAGCTATTGCACAGGAAAGGTTTGATTCAGAGATGAAAGTTATCTTTGGAAAAATAGAGAAGGCAGAGCAAGCAGTTTTTAAATCGTTTAATAAAGACGGAAATAAAACTTTAGTATCTAAGTTTAAGCAGATGATATATATGATTCAGCTTGAACACGATTCGAATATAGGAAACAAAGAAGTTAATAACGCTTCAGGATTTATTCTAAAAACTATTGCGAAGATTGATGCCGGTGAAACGACATTCTCTATGGACGATGCTGAGGCTTTAAGAAAAATCTATGATGATTTTAAAAATGACGAAGGAGAGATTGATATTGAAAAACTAAACGCATCTTTTAATAAAGCTGAGTTAGCTTCTATCAAAACAATTCAAGAAATAAACAGAGACCTTGGACCGAAAGCAGTATTTACTGCGTCTGTTATTCGTGGAGATGCGATGACACCAAGAAATAATTATGTTCATTTAAGTGTATTGCCTGACTCTAAGACTGATGCAGCAAGTGCACCAACATCTATTGCTAAGTTTAATAAAAGCTTAAAGCCTTCAACTAAAGCAAAATCTTTAATTGAAAGGTCAGGTTCAACATCACCTTTAAACTTTGATGTGTATGCTGCAGTAGGTAAAGGAGCCAAAGGAGTTCTATTAGATTTTCATTTAACAGAACCTATAAGAACTGCTAGAAGAACTTTACTTCAAGCTGAAGCAAATCTAAAAGCAGAGGGCACAAGAGTATCTACAGAAGACAGAGAAAAACTTAATGCAGTTAAGGATTCATTCAATGAAGTTGTAGAAAACTTATTACAGAACAGTTATACAGAAACCTCTATAGGAGGTGCAGTAGTTCAATGGTTACAGAAGAATGGATACCGTGCAATTTTAGCAAGTACTACTAGATGGGTTGCTGAACTTAGTTCGAATGGTGCGTTTGCTATGATAACTAATCCTAAAGCATTTCTTGCAGGTAGTAAAATAGGTATTGCTTTTTTAAATAGTAATGCTGCACCAAAGGTTATGGCAATACTAGGTAGTAAACAAACTACTCGTATATATCCTAACGAAGATTTGTCAGGTAGAATGGTTGACTCTAGACTTTTACAAGAGAGTGAAGGATTAAAGGGTGGTAGAACTAAAGGTAGGTTTATGAATAAGCTTACTCAGATTTGGAACAAGACCGGTAAGAAATATCAAGGTGGTGTTGCTACAATTGCTGATGGTTTGATTTCTACACCTGATAAGATTGTAATGAGACCTATGTGGTTTGGTTCTTTCAGTACTGCATTCGAAGCTATAACAGGACAGAAGCCTGACTTAGATAAGATAGCCTTAGAGGACTCAGCTTATATGGAAAAATATAGTGAGGCTTTAAAACAGGCAACTACTGAAGCAGATGAGACATCTGTAATGACAGGTTCAACTGCTAATCCATTTATGGGTATACTAAAAGGAACATCAAAAGCAACTGATGGAGTTTCTACAAAAGTATTCAATGCCTTTAATAATTTTATGACTACGTTTTTAATATACGAATACATTACTGCAAGAACAGGTGTAATGAATGCCGTTGGTAAAGGTAATCTATCAAAACAAAAAGGTGCTCAGTTAATAGCAGGGTCTGCTACTCGTATGGTTATGTATACTATGATGGCAAACATCCTTGGTGAAGCACTAGGTGGTTTAGCAGGAGAAGAAGAAGACAAAAAGTCTTTAGACAAACAACTTGGTCAAGCGATGGCTTCAACATTCTCATCTATGTTATTAGGTAGAGACTTTGGTAATGCATTCAAATCTATAGTAAACCTTGGTGTAGAAAACTTTAACATAGAGTTTTTAGATATGTTAAGAGAAGGTGAGTATGACCAATACAAAGATGGATTAGCGTATCAGATTATACCACCTAACAAAGATGGTAGAGGTACAAACCTTGGGGAGATGTTAACTAAGATGACTGCTTCTTTAGGACCTGCTGCAAAGACTTTAGACTTTATGATTCGTAAAGGAACTGAAGCTGAAAAGAAAACTGCTGATGCAAGAGAACGAAGAGAAGAGGAAATATTTAAAAGACTTCCATTAGAGTTGTTAGGTAACGCAGGATTTATTCCTATGTATAAAGATGTTAGACGTTTAGTCTTAAGAGATATCTATAGTGAGATGAGAAAAGCATCTATAGATAATAAACAATCTAAGCAGAATGAAACCAATAGACTTCAAGGTTACAAGACTAGGTCAGATATGAAACGATATGACCCTAGGTTATGGCAAGAAACATTTGGACCGGGTACAGAAATATATGACCTTGAGTACGAAGAGAAAATTATAAAACGTAATCTTAGAAAAGAGAAGCAAAGACTAAAGGATGAAGAGTACAACTACAATGGAGGAGGTTCAGATGGATTTGGTTCAGATGGATTTGGCTCAAGTGGTTCAAAGAAAAGAAGAAGTTCTCCCGGAGGCTTTGGTGATGGAGGTGACGCATTCGGTTCAAACTAAATAAATGAAAAAAGTAATCACTATAGTTATTTGTTTATCGGTATTGAGTAGTTGCTCTACCTTTAAGAAGATACCTAAAAAACTACCTAAGTATGCCATTCAAAAGTAAAGCACAAAAGGCTTGGATGTATAAGAACAAACCTGAGTTAGCAAAGGAGTGGAGTAGAATGTATGAGAAAAATTACTTGCCCGACAGGTTACATCCTAAGAGAATTGTAAAAGGTCTTTCCAAACCTAAGTAATATATTATATTTTAGTGAGGTCTATGCCTTCAGATACGGTAACGTAGCTAATTGTTTTAGGAACGTGGAATTTTTTACCAAACTCTGTAGTAATAGGTAAAGACTTTTGTTCCCAAGAAAAGTTATACTCTGCAATGTAGAATGCCCATACACCTTTAGGAGTTGAGTTAATGTAAACAGGTATGGTATCAAAGTTTGTTGCTCTTTTCATTAATGCATCATACTTTTTCTGTTCAATAAGAAGTTTATCGTAGTGTGTACGTCTGCATTTTAATTCAATATCTAAATTATGATGGTGTGAGTAGCAGTCATAACGAGCAATCGCTATTGTGGTTCGTTCTAAATCCGAGATGAAGTTTGTCTTTAGATAATTAAAGAGTTGCTTTTCACTTTTTATATTACCATTATATATCGTCATCTACAGAGGATGATACATCTTTTAATATAGATATAAGTTTATCGCATTCAACCTTAAGTACATTAAATTCACGGTCAACTAAGCTTTCGTAGATTTGAGCAGAAGAGTCGTTTATGGTTTCCATCAAATGATTGATGTGTGATATACGCTCTTTGTCATAAGCTGACGGCTCTTGCATTCTTTACTTTTCTTTTTCTCTTGCCGAGTCCATTGTTGTTAGAAACAATGTTCCCATTGATAGGTTTATTTTTTTTATAGCCGTGTAAATTTTTCTTGAGGACTTTCTAACCTCTAACTTTTCTGCTTTTGTTGAGTCAATTCCTATATTACAATACATAGAACAATCCATTTCTAATAGTTTGTCTAGCTTTCTCGTGTCATTCCACGATTTGTATTCTATTATTTTATCTATCTCCGTAGAAGTAAACACCATTATAAAATTTATTTAGCTTAGATAGAACATCTCTTTCAGTTCCTACTCTAGTACGTTCTTTAACCATTTCAAACAATTGACTTAGTCTGTTCTTAGACTTTGTAATTTGGTCAGCCTCATAGATGAGTCTATCTAAAGTCGAAGATAGGTTTTTATTTTCAATTCTTAATGAAATAACTTCTTTTTTTAGTTCAATTTCTGTAAGATAAACGGCAGGGTCTAGCAACATCCATTCAGCTTTACACATTTCGAAGTTGGTTCGAAGGTTGGCATCACCTTTTAAATAGAACTTAAAGTTTTTATTGTAGTGAAGTATTGTTGCGTGGTTCATTGCTATAGACTTACCTATAACACTACAACCAAAATTTCTTTCAGATAGTAGTGCAGAATAAATCATCTTAGCATTCACCACTTCTCTGTACCTGCTCCTATTTGTTTCAACACATACACCTAGTATGTCTTTAATTATTTTTTTTAAGAATTGAAATTCCTGATGGCTCTTCATCTGCATCTTCTGTACGTCTGTCATAATACGATTTAATTGAAAGTTTATTTGATATAAATTCTAAATACTCATCTACTTCTATTTCGTGGAGGTCTACCAATATTGGTGACTCATCTACTTCTTTTAAATATTCTACCACAAAGAACAATGGGACTCTTCCTTTTAAAACACCGGCAGTCTCCTGTGTCCATTGATTCTCTTCAGGTAATAAATTTATAACCGAGAGTAACTGCCCAATTATAAACGTTTGTTCGTGTTTGCTATAGTTTCCAAGTTGAGTGTAAAACCAATCATCTATTTCATAAGTAACATTATTATCCTCTGTGTACTTCTGTTTTAAATCCATATGCCTTGAGTTCTTTTAATCGATATTCCTGTAGCTTAGAGACCTTTCCCTTTGGTGTCTTCACTTCGCTAAATAAAACATTAGCATCAGGTGGAATTGCTAGTATATCAGGAATCCCATTCTTGTTTGTTTTAATTAATTTTAATACATAGTAACCTTCAGCTTCTAACTGCTTGATTCTTTTGCTTTGTATCTGTTGTTCTGTCATCCGTTTTTTTTGTAGTCTAAGATGAATCCTATGAGCACTACAATGTTCATCCCTAATGATGCAATAATTTTTACTACATCGTGATAGTCGTGAATAGATAAATGAATATGTCCAACTACCCAAAATGGTATAGCTAAATTCTGACTAATCCATATAAGAGTGAACCGTATAAAACTCATACTGCTAAGATAATTAATCTTTCTTTATGATAAACAAACCGTCCTGCTCTATAAAGTATAACATATACTCTATATCGTTAGATGAACCCTCTCTTGGTTTTCTTCCTCCTATCTTTCCTGAAGAGTATATATGTTTAGTGTTACCATATATCAGACCATCTAAACAATCCCATATAACAATTGACTCTTCACCCTTGTCAACAAGCTTAACCATTTTTCTAGCAGATAACGGTAGTGGATATGCATCTTCAATGTTTCTATTCCTTCCCTTTACTTCAACGTAGCAAACTCGTTCACCTCTTGTTACTTTAAAATCTACATCATTCTTATCTAGCTTTTTCCATTTAGCTAAAAACTTTTCACAGAACAATGCTATTGCTTTATTTTCTCTTACGATATCTTCTTGGCTTTCAAATCTCATATGGTTTTATTGAAGTGTTTAAGTGTGTAATCTTTTTTATTAGTTACTGCCTTGTATATATCTTTCTCTATACCTCCCTCAGAAAACACCCAATACACATCAGACTCTAACCTATCCTTAGTGGTCATTCTATCTCTTGATTGCCAATAACTTGTAGCACTAAAGTCTATATTATAATACACTAATGCTTCAGCTTTCTGTAAGCTGATACCTTCCCTGCCTGATACAATTTGTAAGGCTATAGTCTTATCTGTTTCCTCAAAGTCTTTTAACTCAGTACAAAGACTGTCTCCATACACTTGCTTCAAAGCATTTAATTCCTCCTTGAACTTATAAAATATTCCAACCTTTGCATCTCCAAAGTTATCGTGAATATATTCTGCCTTAGATAAATCTAATATGGTAGACTTACCGGACTCAAACTTAACTGTTCCTGAAAACATTTGATGTAGCTTCATCATCAGCTTGACAGGTGTGTCTGCTAATATGGTTTCTTCCTTACCTTCAATTACTAAATCTCTTTTAAGTTTAGCAGTTAACTTATAGGTTATGTCTTTCATTGGAACCATAAGCGTATGTTCTTTTGTGTTGACCTTAAACCCTGCTTGCTTCTGAGTGTAGGATATGGTATACTTATTCATCTCTGAAAGTATATCAATTAAACCATCCTTGTAATCGTTCATTAGCAATCCATTTATCTTTAACTGCTTAACGTTAACAAACTTCTTAGAGAACTTATAAAAATTAGAGAACTCCTTGAAGGGATTGTTCTTTATTCCCCACACCTGATGATACATCTGACTGTATGATTCGGGTGTTGGTGTTCCTGATAATAATATAACATATGGGTTGTGCTTAGTCATCTCTCTGACTTGCTTGGCTCTTTTGCTTGGCTTTGGAAACGCACCCATTGAATGTGCTTCATCTAGTATTAACATATCATAAGAAGGAATGTCTTCTATCTTATGTAATGACTCATAGTTTATAACAGTCAATTCAAAATCAGGATAGAGTAAGTCATAATCACTCTCTATACTACTGATAGCTTTCTTCTTGGTAACAAACAAAACCTTATTACAATTCATAAGCTTTGCAATTCCCATACTTGTCAGAGTCTTACCTGTCCTAACTTCCATAGCTAAGTACAAGAAGTGATTAAACATTAAGACCTCTGCTCCTTCTCTAATTATTTTCTTTTGATATTCCCTATAGTTTATTTTTGATGTGCGTTTCATTCTTTCTTTGTAATAGTTTAAACTTTCTATTGCTCTAGACTCTACGTCCTCTGTGAATTTATACTTCCTCTTATGTATAATGGTAGCGTTCTTACCTCTCCCTGTTTTTACATCAACAGTTTGAAAAATAATACCGTGCGTAATAAGACAGGATTTATACATCATTTCGTCTGAGTATCCTGCTATTCTTTTTACAATCTTTCCGTTAAATAATTTTGTATTGATTGACATTTCCTATACTGTTCTGTACGTTCAAAATAATTGAGAATTCTTTTTACATCCTCTTTACTAGCATGAGACCTTGCAGGGTTATGTGCAATGAAGGGATGAGTCTCGGACATTATCTCTTCCCAATCATAGTCTAGTATTAGAACCTTGTATGAGTTTTCAAAAGCAATATCTAGTATCTCTTCATCGCTCATAAATCTAGGTTACGTTGTTCTGATGAAGGTTTCTCTACAATTATTTGTTTAAACTCTACGATTCTGAACCATCTTCCTTGCATATCTCTACCTTCTTCAGGCATCTGACCTGTAGAGAAGTTTGCATAAGCTACTAACCATTTATAGAATTTTGTTCTACTGATAGTCATCTTAGCTTTGGGTGCGTAATCAGGATACTCAGTTATGAAATCAAAGTATAAGTCTTGCATTACTAACTTGTATCCTACCCCTAGCTTGTCATTCTTTCCGTGACCTGCTACTAACCCACACCACTCAATAAATTCGTGAGATGTATCTGAAGATAGATTACGGATGTTAACGTTAACGAACTTACTCTTAACTAATCCTGTGCTTAGGTAGTCTTGAAGACAGGCAGTCATATAGTTATCAAACACACACCACTCACCTTCATTCCAATCAGCAAAGAAATGTTTTCCAAACTCATCAAGAGGTGTAAAGTTTTTACTGTATGCAGGATGTAGTTCAACCTCCCACTTTCTTCTAGCAAATGAGTTACCTGTTCCTTTAATAGCATAGTTAGTTGTGATGGCTATCTTCGGTGACTTTGAGAATGGTATCTTAATTGCGTCCTTGTTTTTCTTTTCAAGTTGTAATCCCTCTGTTACCACACTAAACAATCTCTCGAAGTCAAAGTGTTTCTTAACATCATCAAAGCAAAGTATCTGTGTATCTGCTGATACTAACTGATAAGGGAATGATTTCTCAAAAGCAAACTGCTTACCATCTATAACGATTAGCTTTTTCATTTGAGTTAATGCGTTCATAAACAATCCTTTACCTGTTCCTCCTTCAGGATTGTCTGATATAACCTCATCGTTTAGAATAACGGCAGGGCAGTAACTTAAACTCTTATGACCGTGCATCATAAACCCGATGGTAGATTCCATAGTCTTAATCCTTTTGTCATCACGAGCACATATGTTAGCGATAAAAGTTTTATAGTCACAACTAATATCAGCACAGTCTTTAAAGTTTCTAGTAATGATGTGGTCTTTCCAAACGTATCCACCTAAATCAATGTAGTCTATTGCTTCAATCTTTTCTTTAGTAATCTTGACTGCACAGTTCTGATAGTATAAGTATGCAGAGTCTTTGCTATCCTCTATAAAATATATATCTATAGTAGATAGTAGGCATAGGAAATCCTCTCTAAAAAACCTAACGTTGTCAGCAAAGTAATTGTAGATGCTGAGGTCATCCAATTCAATTAGATGATTAAGAATAAAATCTTTTATTTCTTTTTCAGATGTATGGTCTATAAGGTTGTTCGTTACTTTAACAAACACATAGTGCTTACCACCTTCAGGACAATACTTATAAAACCCATTGTCTTCAAGAAACTTCTTGAAACTATAGTGTACTATTTTGATTGTACCCTTCTCATTCTTTTCCCAAAACGTTTGCTTAGAATTCTCGTCTTCAATCCGATTAATGACTTGCTCTATAACCTCGCCATCAACACCGGATTCGTCTAGCTGATGACGGATTTCTTTTTTTGACACACCTCTTCTTAACTTAGTTTTAATTGTTGTTAGTTTTTCTTCATCCTCATAGTACTTAGTACCGTGATTAGTAGTGTGAACATATGCTGAATCGATAGTTCTGTTTATCTCTCCTAGCGTAAAGTCTTTTGTTGCGTATTGATTAAGTACATAACCTGCTAATGACTTGTTAACTCCATAGTCATTGAATGCCATCGCTAGTACAAAAGCATTTTGATTTCTTTGTCCTTCACTCATTGGGAATTTCTTTACCCACCACTTTACTAATATCTCTACCACCTTGTTCTCATCTGTGATAGGAATGGTAGGAGCATCACGGTGCTTAACAACTTCCGTATACTCAGTCTCAGCTATTGTATCCCAAAGAACTGAGTTGTCATTGATATGTATCAATGGGTCATATGACTCGTAACATACCCTAGAGACGTTCTTACACATCTTATCGAAGTAAGGTGTGTCAAAGTACTTCTGAAGTGAATTGAAGTAATTAACGTGGTTCTCTGTGATTGGTGGTATCCTAACCAAAGCTTTCAATCCATTACCTGAAGGTGAAATGAAAACAGAATACACATAGTTATCCTTTGTAAGTTTCTCTTTATGTTCTAATAATATTTTTTTCTTTTCGTATCCATCAAAGTCTAAACAGATTAATCCTGAGTGTTCTTTGATTGCAGAATCTAAACGTTTGGTAAATATCCCTGAGAAACAAACCGATGGAAGTTTTTTCTTTAGTTCATTACGTTCTGATTTGTCTTTAGAAGTTCTAATTGTTTTGACTAGGTGTTTAGATGCACCTTCTTTAATTCTTTTAAGAACAACCTCAACGTCTCGGTAGAATGGAGCCTCTGTTTCTTTGATGTTCTTGAATAATGTTACTCTTGATGTCATAAATATGTTGATTTAATGTTGATTTGATTTTCTTAACTGATTGATAGTCAGCACTAATGTTGATTATGTTGATTTTCTCTTTATAATATGTAAAGAAAAGAAAAATATATAAGAAAGTAGTAGTAGTATAGTGACTAAATTTTCTAACATACGACAGGAGCCAAAAAAAGGGAGAGTATAAACCCTCCCTGTTTCATTGGTTTCCTTAGTATTAGAATGGCAAATCAGGTGTGCCATCTTCTACAGGAGCAGGAGCAGGAGCAGTTGCCTGAGCAGGTGCATCACTCTTAGGTTTTGCTTCCCAAGTATCTAACTCACAATAGTAAGTTCCCTTTTTAGATTGCTTGATGTCAATGTTGACCCAACCATTCTTTTGATGTTGTTGTAGAAAAGCTACTGCCTCATCTACTTTTACTGACTGTCTTCCTACTACAAATTCAGGAGCATTGTCGTTACGCTTGAAACTGAATCCGTCTGCGAACACTTTTGGTTTTTGATTTTCCATAATTAATTGATTGTTATTTGTTGTTCCAATGTTGAGATTGTTGAAAGGATAATTTCATCCTTACTTAAACGAGAGGTGCAGTCCATTGGAACTTCCAACCACATCACTCGTCTTTTTGTTTTCATACCTATCAAGGTCATTAATTTATTAAAGTATTTCATTGATAAAGTATTCGTTAATATCAAACTGAGCATCTGCACCAAAAAACTTCTGATGAATTTTGATAGCATCGGTTACTTTGTTTCTACCTCTCTCAATAAAATCTGCTGAGGGATGATAGATGCCAAGCATCTTTGTTATCTTATCTACCACATAAAATACTAATGGCTTACCGAATAATTCTTGGTATATGTAGCATTGACTATCATAGTTATACTTGCGTGCCGAGTACTTAAACTTTGAAATGTCAGAAGTACTCTTTAAATCTATGATTTTATCAGGAGTAACGATGTCTGCTTTACCCTTCCACATCATACCTTGAATCTCTTTGATTGCAGGTACTTCATACTCACTTCCTTCCTGTCTTACACCTTCAAAGAAAGAAAAGTTTTGCATCATTGCTGACACGCAATCTCTAATTTCTTGACCTTCCTTCTCTAGCATAATGATATCTTTGCCCGTAGACAGTACCATCTCTTTATATGCTTTGGTATTTCTAGAACCTATCTCTATAAAGTTAGTCTCTTCTGCTTTTGAAGGTTCTAATATTAGTTGGTGGAAGTATCTTCCTTTATGAAAGTTAATGTTGTCTGCTTGAGGTTTCCTAAAATTTCTAGGATTAGAAAGCAAAGTACCTATGTCTGAATTAGATAGGTACTGTTGCCCGAACTTACCGTAGTATTGTTCGTCATCTCTTAGAGTTTCTATAATAGCCTCCATTACTTCTTAGAGGTTATAACTCTTATCTCATTTAAAGCAGTCTCGCTCAAGGTATAAGATAAACTAATCTTATCTGTAAGTTTCTTGTATCCTAATGATTTGTTTTCCTGAGCAAATTTCATTAACGCACTCCACTTGATATGCTTTTTGTCTAGCACATCTTTACCTTTAACTGCGACAGGAGTAGCAACCTCTTTTGTTTGTGTTGTTGGCATATCTTCGCCTGCATAGATGTAGATTCCCATTCCAAACATAGCTAAGTTTTTAACTAAACATCTCATCATAGTTTTGTTGATGTCAAACGAGGTTGCAGGTGCAACTTCTTTATCTCCATAACGAGTAGTGTACTTATAACTTACCTTCTTCATAGATTTGTTAGCACCATCCATAACAGGTAACCACATCTGTAAGGTCTCGCCTTCGATAGTTACTTCTGTATGACACATAAATCCTAGAGCATCATCATACTCAGTTTCGTTTATCTTGTATGTTGCATCAGGACAAACCTTTTTAGTCTCTCCCCAAGCGTATGCCCACGATAAATAAGTTAGATTGTTTTTCTTTTCAACGTACTTGTTTACGTTTACTGCTGATAATTTTTCAAAGGTCGATAGAACCTTTTCCTTTTTTACTGTTCCCATAATTTATTTGATTTAATTTAAAATTGATTTCACTATATCTTCCTAAGATTCTTTCTCTTTGATTCTTAAGTAGTCCTATTTGTTTTGCACTTCCCCTGCCATTGATTTCCTTTTGTATACGTCCCTCAATCAGGTCAAGCTTTGAACGATAATTAGACAAAGATAAGACATAAACACCTTTTCTCCACCCATTTTCTATAAAAATATTTAACTGTTCAGGACTTAACTTTCTATAATAGTCTCCTCCTTGAGCAGTATTTATAATCTCTACAGACTTAGACTTTTTGTCACGAATTATCTTAACTCCGTAAACCATCCGTGATTCATACCCATCCCCGTTCAAAGTTATTGCATATGTATCTATGGTCGCTTCGTTAAATATTTCGTTAAGTCTATGCTTCATCTAAAATGTCTTCTACATTTTTTATATAATCAGGGTCTGACTCCATCTTCTTAGTTACAATCTTAACGCCATGATGTATCGAAGAGTGCATAATATTGTACCCATTCTCCATCATATACTCTTGAATGTAAGTTAAGTTCATTGGTCTAATCCTGCATAAGTAATATAATAAATGCCTAGCATCTACCACATCTCGTCTTTTGGTTTTTGTAAATAGAGTTTCTTTTTCTATTCCAAATATGTAACAGACTTTGTCAACATACTGATTAAATATTTTCTTCTTCATTCTTGGATTTATTAGAGTTAATTAGTTTCGTCCCAAAGATTTCTCCCCAAGCTTCAAAGATTTCATTTAATGTTTCTGTATGCGATTGCGTTACAGTTTCTGTTTTCTGAATAGCATCGTCTAGATATTCTTCTAGGCTTTGCTTCCTGTTTAAGTTTGGCATTTGATTTGATTTTATTTAATTAGTAACTAGAGAGGAATCGAACCTCATACTCGTAAGTAGTAATGTAACCATACCTAGTTATTGGTCTGCTAAGATAAGCTTTTTCTAATTCCCGAACAAATTTTGTTCATTAAAAGTATCGTAAGCCTGTTGTAGTTTCTGAATCTCTTCCCTTGTTGACTTGGGGTTTAACTTTTTAGCTATGATTTTTTCTCTTATCTCTTCCATTACATTTAACTTTTCTACGTCTGTCATTCTGACGTACCAAAATCCGTCTATTAATTTTTTGTTTTCAAACATTTTATTTTTTTTATGTTATTAATTAAAGGTGTCCTCCTAAATCTAATTCTTTACAGTCGTATCTCCATTCTTCATCTGCTTCGCCATCTTCCATACCTGCAATGTCATATAAACCCGTACCACTTACAAACTCTGCTTCGTTTATTTTATGGTCTATCTTTGACACCCATTCATTTTCAATAGAGAGCATATAGGTGTGCAATTCTTCCTGAGAATTAACTGACTCAGGGATCTCGATTTCTAATTGTGCAAACTTGTGATATACACTTCTTTGTGATATTGTTACTTTTTTCATAATTTTAGTTGTTTAGTGGTTTAAATTCTCCATCGTTATTATTCTCTATAGCCAAGTCTATCATTGTAAAGACTGCCTCTCCTATATACTCGCCTGACATCACTTCGTCTAATATCTCTAACGCATCTTCGTCTGAGCATTCGTAGTTCTGTTTTACATCGTCAACGTGCCATAGGTTTTCGCAATAATATCCGTTGTTTCTTAATGTTTGTTTAGCTTCTATAACTCTTGCTTTCTCTTTATACATTGGTAGTTTTGGATTTTTAACCCAAGCTTCTAATTGGATTAATGTTAGATTATATTTGTTAATACTATGCAAGTTCAAAATGTGAAGTTGCTCTTTGCAGGCATCTGCATTAAAAGTGTATGAACTAATTTGTTCTAACTCTTGCATATACTCTACTATCTGTTTTTGAGTTAACTGACCTACGTTCTTACGTAGTGAGTCAGTTGACATATTGTACTTCATAGGTTCATCCCCATAGTTGAAATTATTTTTCATAAGTATTTATAAATTTTAAAGATTATTGTTCTCAACTCCTGAACTTCTTCTTCAGGTATTAAGTGACTTGGTGCGTTGCATAGCCTTAACTCTTCTTTCCCTACTAAGTCTCGAATTGTGCTTAACTCAGCACGGCTAAAAAATAATTTGAATCCTATTCCCATAATTTAATTTAATTTAATTGGTTAGTT
>Ga0208814_1000198_pt1 | contig 42984 bp, 61 predicted proteins | sample MalvirAntarct_55_FD_184253 | JGI IMG/M metagenome (GOLD analysis project Ga0208814, IMG submission 184253) | Marine viral communities from the Global Malaspina Expedition - Malaspina viral metaG Antarct_55 (SPAdes) (version 2) | ecosystem: Environmental > Aquatic > Marine > Oceanic | place... | reverse complement strand
AATCGCTCGCCCAGCAGGTCGTCGTCGGTACGATTGTCGGGTCGCTCACCGGGGCGCTGACGGGTATCGTTCGGGACCGCCTCGAAGAAACGGGAGGGACCGTCATTTCGCGGTTGACGGCCTCGCCGTGAACTACCCCCACCTACCGCGCTCGGGCCTACCCGGCCCTCGCTTGTTGAGGTGGGGGCTTCCTGTTTCTGTGTCGGCACTTGCATCCGACGCGGACACAGCGGTTCCAGACTCCGCAGGCGACTTCCCTTTACGGGTGGTTCGGAGTGTCCCACTCCTACCGATTGGATACTCAGCCACAACCGACGGTGCGCGCTTCTTGTCGCGCTTGAACACCGCCGACGACGTGGTGAGCATCGTACTACGGGTGTGTGGCATCCATGACGATAACACTATGCAAATGAATTGTTTCGAAACCAAAGACGGCGGGTGTATCCCCTCCCTACTCGCGCCTTCGGCGCTCGCTGAGGAAGGGGGCTTACCCGCCTGCGATTTCAGCTAACGACCGGGGACGAACCGAAATCCGGGGGCCTGTGGGGCCGTGGACATAAGCGACCAGACGGAAGGACGGCCGCCTTATCAGCGTTCCCGTGCATTGCACGGAGGGGCGGTGATACGGAACCTACCCCCTGCGGACATAGACATCTGCCCCAACGGCCCTGCCTGCCTTAGTTGTTCGCGTGCAGTACAGGTCCGCCCGCCCTGACCGAGCGTGACGATAACATACCAAAGCGAGATATAGGAGGGCGAAGCCGCCCGCATACGAGCATACGTGCATACCTATATGTGCATACAAGCATACGCGCATACATGGGTGCGAGCGACACGTCCATCCGAGCGAAGGAATCGACCGTGGAGCGGCTCTACGAACTGAAAGGGCGGAAAGAGAGCTACGACGAGTTGCTCAATCGGCTCCTCGACGCCTACACCGAGTCGGCTGCCCCGGCGGTCGAGAAGTCACCCGCCCCCGGCGACGACATCCCGCCGGAGCCGGTCGAGGACCCGGCGTCCCATACTCCCGAGGAGCTACTACGCGAGGAGGGACAGTTTGCGGGCAGCGGAGCGATGCTCGACGGGCGTATCGCGGCGATACTGGAGATGTACGACCACCTCCAGTCGAATCCGGGCGAGTACGTCCACAAGACGGCTCTAAGGGATGGCCTGTCTGAGGAGGCGCTCAAGGCGACGGGCTACGAACACCGCAAATCGCTGTGGAGCAACGCCGTGAAAGCGAAGAACGAGAAGCCGAACGCGCTGACGCTCCTGCCGGGCGTCGAGGCCAACGGCAATGGGAAGTACCGCTACGTCCCGGAGGAGTGACCCGACCCCCCGTGTTCGAGATGCAATGGCCGCTGCAACGGGCTGACGCCCCGGTATTTTAGTCCTATGGGGGGTAACGACTCGACATGACACGCCTCGACAGGCAGCCCGCCTACTCCGGTCGGTCGCGCCGGGGCGGCGGGGCTATGGTTCAATCCTCGACGGGGAGCACCCCGGCGAACGAGGGCGTTGGTGAGACGACGCCCCAGCGCGCCAGCGAGTACGTCGGCATCGACGCTCACCGCGAGGAGTTCGACCCGGACGACTACGTGGGTGAGTTGTTTCAGGGGGCGCACTTCCAGAGCCTCGACGTGCCGGCGACGGCGGCGACGGGTGGCTCGATAACGATAACGGGGGTCGTCCATCTCGACAACCCCGGCGTGGTCATCTCCTCGCGGTGGGTCCGCGTGCTCGTGGAGTCGCCGATGCTCTCCTCGCCGAAGGAGGTGGTGTTCCGCGACCTGAAGCATTGTCACACCAAGCCCTTCGCCATCGAGGTCCCCATCTCGGGGACGCCCGGCCAGCAGGCGGCGCTCACGGTCAAGGCTCAGTCCAAGACCTACGGCGGGTGGGCGACCGGCGAGACCCGCGGCCCCGAGCGAGTCAACATCCTCACACAGGACCAGAAGCAACGCGAGGACCTCATCAAGTACGTCCCGTGGGTGGTCGGCGGGGCGGGCGTCGGCGTCGGCTATAACAACCTCACCGGCGGGACGGACCCGCGGACCTACGCGCTCGGCGGGGCGGCAATGGGTATCGGCGCGAAGGTCGCCAACGAGAACTACTCGGTCCGAATCCCGGAGTTTCCGACCACGCAGGTCGCGGTCGTCGGGGGCGCGTTGCTGGCGGCGACGCTCTTTCTCAACACGACCGGGGCCGGGGGCGTGCTCCGTCAGGGGTCGGGACTGGTCTCGGACGTGGCCGGTGCGGCGCGGTCGGCCATCGGAACCGGCGGGAACCGGCGGTAGGAGTCCGTTGCACCGGGGAGAGGACTTTTATCAAGTGCATCCGAACGCCGAGGCAGAGCACTCATGGCGCAAATTCACTCGACGGTCGGGACCACGCTCGGTTCCACGCTCCCCATCGCACTCCGCGAACAGTTCGACAATAACGGCGACAACTCGCTGTTCCGGCCCTCGGTGCTCGCGGGTCTCGGGCTAGGTGGAGCGGCGCTGGGCGCGCGCTATCTCGTGAACAACGGGACCATCAGCGCGCCGTTCCTCGGGACCGCCGCGTTCCGCGACCTGACCACCGCCTTCGGGCTGCCGGCGCTGCTCGGGGGCCTCTACTCTGCGTTCGTCCCGAAGGGGACGGCGGCGTTCATGCTGCCCTCGCTGGCGTTCTAAGCCGGGCCGGTTCTGACTCCGAGTTCCACACTCACGTCCCCCGTGGACAGCGCTGGCGGGGTAGCATGGCCCGCCCGCTGTCCACGTTCATGTGGTTTTCCCGAACTGCCCAGCGCCGCCGTTCGCGGGCGTCTCGGAGGTTAACTCCGTTGCACCGCCCCGATGATTTAATATCGGGCCGTCGGATGGTTCGGGCATGGCTCAACTCCAGCGATTCGCTGGCGGCGGGTTCGGCCTCGGCGGCACCCTCGCTGCCCGGCAGTTCATGGACGAACCGGGACAGTCGCGGCTCAAGCAGCCCTCGGTGCTGTTCGGTGCCGGAACCGGGGCGCTGGCCTCGCTGCTGTACCTCGTGGACGTGGACACCCCGCTCATCACCGACGACTTTTGGGCGAGTCACGCTATCACCTCGCTCCCCGCGGGACTGTTCTTCGCGGCGTTCCCCAAGCAGGCTGGCACCTCGACCGTCCAGCAGGTCCGTGAAGCACTCAACTCGGCGACGCCCTCCCGTGGCGGGTCGGCCTCGGCCCAGCGCGCGACCGTCCGCTCGAAGGGGTCCTCGACATCCAGCGGTCGCCAGCGCTAAATAAAGGCAGAGTTACAGGTAACATGGCACAGGAGGGTCAGCAGTATAGTCCCGTCGGCGGGTTTGTCCCCGGCGGGGTTGACCCACCGGAGTCGCCCGCATCGTGGCTGAAGCGGGCTATGGTTCGCCCCCGGCGGCGGGACGTTGAGACCGCCCTCCGTGCCTCTCCCCTCTTTGTGAGTCGTTGTCTTAGCTCATGCGCTCAGATGCATAGCGTGGGCAGCGCCGGTCAGCCGGGCGTTGCACCGTCCCGGAACGCTATACCGACGCGCTCCGAGGAGCACGTATGCCCACCGCTCGCTTCGACCTCCACGTTCACGAGGGGTCCGCCTCGGGTGATTCGGGGACGCCCGCTGCGGTGCTCGCACAGATGTACGCCGACCGCGGGTTCGACCTCGTGGGGTTCGTCGGCCACGACCGTCGCCCGGACGTAGCCGAGGAGACCGCCCACATCCCTATCGAGGTCGTGACCGGCATCGAGCACGAGGTCCAGACCGACCCGCGGCGCATCCACGTCGTTGACTTCCCCACGTTCGACTTCTCGTACCTCGCCCATCCCTCGCTGTCGCACCCGACCGAGACGCTCGAACAGGCGCTCATGACCGCCGAGAGCTACGACGTGGACGCCATCGAGGTATTTAACCGGGGGAGCAGAGAACTCCCGCCGACGGTGCTCTCGGGGTGGCCGCAGGTCGCCAATTCGGATGCTCACAATACGTTCCAACTCGGCGCGAGCCACATGACGGCGGACCTCCATCGGCTGACGCCCCAATCGGTGTTCGACGCCATCCGCCGCCGCGAGGTCGAACTCCACAACCCCGGTCTCCCGGCGCGGGACTACTACACCGGCCGGCTCCATCAGGGGTTGAACCTCGTCTCCTCGGGCGAACTCCTGTAGCTCCTCGACGCCGCCCCGGTCGGTCGGGGGTAGTTCACGTGGTCGAGTTGGCGTTCCACCCGCGGGCGTAGCCCGCCTCGGCGTCGCTCTGTCGCCTACCGAGCGGGAGTCCTCGCCGGCAGGTCTCCGAGCAGTAGTGGTGTTGCCACTTGGACGCGGAGGCGAGGATGGTCCGCTCGGCCCCACAGCGCTCGCAGGTCATGTACGTCCACTCTTTCGACCGCAGCACGGTCCGCGAGAGCCTCGCACAGGTGTCGGAGCAGTATTTGATTTGGTAGCTCGTCTTTGATGGCGGGGGGACGAACGGCCGCCCACAGAGGTTGCACTCGCGTTGTGGAGAGACGGTCCCCTCGACCACCGGCCGGGCGTGGATGCGGTGGTGGTGGCGTCGCATCTCGACATCGGAGGGAAAGCTCCGAGAGCAAGACGGGCACGGGAAGCGAACCATACCTACCAGAACGGCCGGGGTGCCAAGGGCTTCCCCCACGCTGCAACGGCCTTCAGCCCCCGTGACGCCGGCGAACTACCGTTCGCGTCGGCGGGTGAGATTCGACTGCCGGAACTCCCGCTCGTTGGTCTCGCGGAACACGAGGAGCTTGTCGAGGAGGTCCTCGTAGGTGTCGCCCTCCTCTGCGGCCGCGGCTTTGAAGCGACGCCGGAGGGCCTCGGTGCCCCGAATCCGTATGTCGGCGTCCTCCTCGTCGGGTCGGCTCATTGCCAATGACAGTCCCCGCAATGGTGGCAGCGCTCGAACGCGAAGGTCTCGCGTTGACAGTTCGAGCACACCCGCGCGTGCTGGATGTCGGTCATGGTGTCTCCGGGTCGAGGGTCTCGGCTGCCGGGATGGTGGCGAGGACCGGCTCGCCGTCGTGATGGCGGTCACAGCGGGGGCCGCCGGGGGTTAGCACGGTCGCGTTGGTACGACAGCCGACGGCGCCACAGTTCGGGGGGACGTAGGTACGGCCCATCGCTCACCGCCTCACGACCGATGTGCTGTTGCGGTTGTGCCAGCCACACGCCCGGCAGTCGAAGATGGCGACCACCGCCGGCCCATCGGGGGTGTGTTCCTCGTCTATGCGGTCTATCGCCTCGGCGGTGGTCTCGCAGTTGACGCAGGTGCGCATCCCCTCAACGGCCGCCTCGGCTAGCTCCTCGATACTGTACCTCGATACGTCGCTGTCGCCGCGGTCGTACAGAACCATAGCTTCGGTGAACGTGGTGACAATGGTGAGCCATGACTAAAGTGCATCGGGGGGGCAGCATGAATTGGAGTATTTCAACTCATGACAAAAACTACGCTGGAGGAGGTCTACGAGGCGACGCTGCCCTCGGGCTTCCGTTCCACGTTCCTCGAAGCCGACCGGCTCCGCCGTCTGAACAACGCGAACACGTCCCTGCTTGGCGACATCGTGGAGGACTACGGCTCGAATCAGCTCACCGAGAACGACATCATCGCAAACCACGCCGAGCGCGTGCTCACGTCGTTCCTCACCCCCGAGCGGACCATCGAGTTCCCCGGTTTGGCGCTCTGCCTGAGCGACGAGAACAACCTGCTGGAAAAGTGGGCCGCTCGCTATAAGTCGGACAACGACACGCCGAGCGGGACCATCAAGGACCCCGCTCGTGCGGGCACCGACGACATCGTGTTCTCGTTCGCCACCCCCGAAGTGTGGGAGCAGGTTTCGGGCACCGCTCAGTCCGACTACAAGCAGACCGGCCTCACGGCTGGCTCCACGCTGAATCTCGTCGGCAACGCCGGCATGGACGAGGCGGCGAACACCGACGGCTCCTCGCTCAGTCTCGACCCCGACGAGTACCTGTTCTTCACGGGCGACTTCCTCGATTTGAGCGAGGGGAAGTCGGTCGTGACGGCCACGCAACTCACCGACGTAGACGGCAAATCGTTCGGTCCCATCGACTCGGTGCTCTCGGGGCGGCTCTCGGGCGCTCACATCATGACCACGCAGGGGACCTACGCGACCGCGAGCGTCGACATCGACGCCAAGGTCTACGAGGCGGGCGACGCCGAAATCGTCCCGCTGGCGTTCTACCTCGGGCCGGGCACCAAGAACCCGGCGTTGGTCTAAAGCGTAACTGAGCGCCTCTATTATGGCACCAGAACCTCAGTTCCCCGGCCCGGAGATGCCGGGGCCACGGACTCCGGGACGTGACTTTCCCGGCGACGACCAGCCAGCGGAGGCCACCGAGAGTTACGAGACGGTCACGGTGGATAACATCGCCATCGACGCGACCGGCACCAGCCCCCTCGGCGACCTCCCCGGACAGAACGGGCGTATCGTAGAGGTCACGGTCACGCCGACCGCGGCGGACTTCACCTTCAACGTCAACGCCGGGGGCGACCCGGTGTTCGCCACGGCGCCCTCGCCGGACGCTGCCGCCGAGCAGTCGTTTACCCCGAACACAGGGGCGGCGAACTACGACTCGGCGGACTCGGCCGCCTTCGAGGTCGTAACCGCTTCCGCGACCGTCGGCGCGACGACGAGTGCGACGCTCCGCGTCGCCGTCGAGGACCGCTGACGCCACCCACCCGCTCCGTTTTTCCTGAGTTCTCCGCCCCGTTGACAGGCTGGTGAAAGTGAGCAGTACGGCCTGCCGCCTGACGGTAGTTATATACCATACCCCCCCGACGGCATAGCCAAGGCTCAGAGATGATGGAAAACGAGGTTGCGTGAGAACCACCTCGTTCTCCGACAGCGATTCGCATAAGCCTATCGGACAGCGGTAGCTGTGCGCTCGTCGTATGTCTCGGGGCCGGAGACAGCCATGAACGACGAAAACGCCCCAACGAACGCTGAACGACTGCTAGAGAACCCACAGCCACTCCCCCCTGAAGCCCGCGAACTTCTCAAGGAGAGCATACAACTGTGGAAGGAACAAGCAGCCCTACTCCGCGAGGAGAACGAGGAAATGCGGGCGCTGTTGGTTGCTATCGCCAGCCGTCTCGATGAGGACGATGGACTACGCCAGCGCATCGAGGAGGTCATCTGATGGTCGTTGTCATCGCCGACGATTCGTGGGAGACGATTACCGACCACCTCCCGAGTGATGTCCTCGCAGAAGTCACAGACCCGACCGCCGAGGAGGAGGCCGTCGGACTCGCCGCAAGCGCGCACGACCGACTGGACGACGTTGAAACCCGTCTCGATTGCGCGGGCACGAAGCGCGACCACATCGAGGAGCAGGTTCACGACCTCCGCGACGAGTTCGAGGCGCGGGACACCGAGGCGGTCCAGCAGCCCGAGGAGGCGACGACGACCATCTACGAGGGCGTGCCCGGCCCCGAGTTGTCGAACATCGAGCGCATCAGCCACCACGGGTGGGATGCCGTGGTCGGCTCACCGAAGAAGGTCGACCTCCACGCGCGGGTCATCTTCGAGGCGCTGCCCGAGTGGGGCAAGCGGACGAACGACGGCGCGCTGTATCTGGAGGCGACCCGTGAGACCATCGAGAAGCTCGCCCACCGCGTCGGGACGATGGCCGACGGGGACCTCGCGGACAAAGACCAGTTCTCGTATGAGGAGGTCTACCGGGCGTTTCGGCGGATTGCCGAGCAGTCCGACGGGAAAGTGACGTTCAAGGACGGGCACCGGACGACCGGCGGACGGCGTATCGCCAAGCACCTTCGCATCCCCTACCCGGAGGACGTGGCGTTGCCTCTCGGTCGGTGAGAGTCCGCCCGACGCTGGAACTGGTAGTCAGCCCCCGCCCGCGAGGGTCACGCTCCACAGGCCACACACATCCCTGACATGACCGCGCCGCTGTCCGCCCTGTTCTAGCGGTAGCTATGGAGACCCACCCTTCCGGTACTGTAGTAGCGTAGCGGCTCAGTACCGGAATCGGGTTCGGAGCGGCTCTCACCGACTGGTAGTGGCCGAGCGTCGGTAAGATTGATAGGCGAGCATCCCGAATCGCTGAGTGTCGCCCCAGCGCACGGCGACACCGCTACTCTGCGTCGCCGAAAGGCGGCAAAGAAAACGAAGGTGTTGCCCGACCGTTCTAGCGGTCGAGCGCCGGGGTCTGTGGTTTTACATCCTCGCAAGCGCGTACACGATGAGCGCCCAGCCGAGCGGTTCGCCCGCCCGGACCAGCGACGCGCCGGCCGTGACACACGCTGCGAGGACCACCGGAGATGGACTCTCCATGTGGGTGGACACGCTCTCGCGCGTCCATCAGAATCGACGGCCAGCGGGGTAAAAAGACGGCCGTTCCCCCTTCGCCAGCCCCGCGCTCGGTTCACTTTCGCTCCCGTTCCCGAAGCTACATCCCGCGCGGGCCATCAGAGTCGGATGGCATGGCACAGTCCCACGTCACAGACCAGCAGGAGACCTACGAGGTAGAGATATACGAGCGATACCACGGCCCCTTCGAGGATGGGGAGCCGCACGGGGGGACCGGACGAACCCCGCACACGGTGACGGACCACCGCTACGAGGGGTCGTTTCTCGTCCTGACGCTCGAAGATGGGACCGAGGCGCCCTACGCGGAGTCGGCGTTCACCTCCGCGCGGATTTACCAGTCGGAGTAACCGAGAGCAGCCGCCCCCGGTCCGAACGGGCTGCCCTCGGGGGGTAACTCCGTTGCAGCCACCGAGGAATTATGCGATGCCCAGCCGACGCTTCGCGCATGGCTGGGTCACTCGAAATGGAGTTCAACGCCACGGACGCGGTGGAGTACCGGGATGTTCGGTCGGCGCTCCGCGCGCTGGGCGACGATGACGTGAGTAAGACTTCCCCCGTCTCGGGGGGCGCTCACGAGGTCGGCGTCGAGATTCGCCCCGACGGGGACACCCCTCGCGTCCGCATCGCCGTGACCGGACACGGTGGGGAGTTCACTAAGAAAACGACGGCAGCGCTCCGTGAGACACTTCTCGACGTGGAGGGCATCGAGGAGGTCCACTCGGTCGAGGGGGGCCACGAGAGCGAGGACGGCACCGGGTCGGGCACCATCGGCGCCGAGACCGAGAGTGCCGCCGCCGTCGAGGACGCCCCGGCACACGCCGACGGCGACTCCGAGTAACCCGACCACCCGACGCGACAGGATTCATTCATGCACCACCGAAACGCACCGCGCTCCTCGACGGTCGGGGGGAGCCTCCGGCAACGGACGTATCGCCAAGCCGCCGCCTCACAGGGCTGTGGGACTATCACTATCAAGGCCGCGCCGCCGGGGGCCGACGAGGGGGCAGGCGGGGTGCCCTTCATCGGGCCGCTGACGCTCCAGAACCCGCGAGCGCTGGCCGCCGGGGGCGTGCTCCTGTTTCTCGCGGCCTCCTCGGGGCGCGGAGGTGAGTGAGCGTGACCGTCATCAACGGGTGTGACTTCTCCGCACCGACGGGGACCGTCGACGCGGGGACCTCGCAGACCGTCCGCGCGGACGTGCATCTCTGGAACGGGTCGAGCGACACCAGAGAGGTCTCCGTGGCGCTGTACGCTCAGGGTCGCACCGTGAGCACGCGGACGGTGACGCTCGGGGGGTCCGCGGGGAAGTGGGTCGGACTGGCCGGGTCGCACACCTTCAGCGGGTCGGGCACCGCCCCGGTCACGGCCGACATCATCGCCGATAAAACGGTCGTCTCGGGTGGGTCCTCGGGCGGGGGCACGACCGACCCGGCGTGCGATGTGGATGCCTGCCGAATCGGCGGGGTCTGGTGTCAGTATTGCCCCGATGGCTGTGCGTGCGCTCAGTCGTTCACGGGGACGGGTATCCTCGGGGTGGGTGAGAGCGACGGCTACGGGACTCCCGCTCCGAAAACCTCTCACCCGCAGTATCGTGCGTCCGCCCCCACCGGGCGGGAGCGGTAGGTGTGGCGCCGACCTCGGTGCCCCCCGCCGACCGCTCGGTGCGCTATCTGAAACGGCTGGTCCGAACCCGTCTCCGCGAGCACCCCTTCTACACGCCGCCGGCGCTGACCCGTGACGGCGAGCGGCTGCTCGATGAACTGGACGACATCTACCACGACATCTACCGGGGCCGCCGCCGCCCGCGGGCGGCCCATGCCCTGTGCGACGACTACTATATCCGCCGGCTGGGTCGCGGGCACGCCCGGACGGTTCACCTGCTGGACGAGGACAACGGGTACGTCAGAGGCGGGGCGTATGCCCTGAAGCTCGACCACCGAATCGGCGAGGAGGGCGACAACGAGGACGAGGTGCGGGGCTACGACCTGATACCCGATGCGGCGGTCAAATATTTCGCCCCCATCGTGGACTTCGCCGACCACTTCGGGTGGGTGCTCTCGGCACACTCGCCCGCCCCCGGTTCGCGCGCTGACGTTCGCTGGCTCGAACAACGCCTCTCCCAACACGGCCTACTGGTTGATGACCTCTCCGAGCCGAACGTCGGCTATCTGGAGGGCCATCCGGTCGTCCTCGATTGGGCCGCCTACATCTCCGTCCCCTGACCAAGCGGGCCTGAGACCCCGTTGCAGCGAGCATACACTTAACGGAACGGCGCAAAAAACGTCGGGCGACGAGCGACCACGCGAGTCCGTCGCTCGCACACACACAGAGCACCATGACGGACACTACGAATCAGTACGAATCTGTATATCCGGCCATCACGGACGTTACCTCCCGCGAACGGGATAACATCGTCCTGTTGCATGGCAACTCGAACGAGAACGTCTACAACGCGCTTGGCTTCCAAGTCTCGCGGGTCCAGCGCCGCATCGAGCGGGTCACGAATCAGGTCTCGCTGGCCCCCAGCGGCGACGCCGGTGACTCCGTAGGCTTCGGGTTCATCGGCGAGAACGGGCACTCACAGACCGTCGGCGACCCCGGCGACGAGGTGTTCCGCATCGACACCGGCCGCTCCTCGACCATCGTGGAGTACGGCGTCGCCGTCGACCAAGACAACGTGCTCGTCGCCGTCCAGAACCCGAACGGCGAGACGGTCATGGGCCTCCGCGAAGGCTCCTCCCGAGCACGCGGGTTCGGCCCCGACGACTTCCCGACACGGGGGGCCGTCGAGAGCGTGAACACGCGGACCGGCGGCACCCACGACGTGCCGACGACGGCCCTCTCGGAGACCGAGGACCAAGGCCTCGTCCGCATCGACTCCCGCGAGGGCGGTGCCAACTACTTCGCGTTCGCCTTCAAGAATCAGGCCAACGGCGCACAGAACGTCACCATGACCGCGATGGGCACCACGTATGAGGTCCGGCCGGTCACGAACACCGAACGGGTCCTCGACATGGTGAGCGGACAGGTCAACCGTCGGCTGCTCACCTACGGGGGGTGGGGCAACACGAGACCGAACCTCCCGGCGGAGTGGTACGACCACCGCGTCGAGGTCGGCCCGGCCGACCTGCGACTCTGACCGGGCAGCGCTGACCGACCGAGCCGGGCTGTCCCGCCCGGCTCGGAGGCGTTGCACCGCACCGAGACGTTTTATCCGCCCGCTCGGAACCCGCAGCCATGAGTTCGTCCTCACAGGGTAGCCTCTCGATGGAGGACCTCGTGACCATCGGGGATGTTCACCGAGACCTCAACTACATCGAGCGGGTCCTCGACCGTATCAGCGGCGACGACGAGTATCTGGAGGCGATACTCCAGAACCAGCGGACGCAGTTGCTCCTCTTGCTCCAGCAGGCGAGCGTCGGCGGAACGCTCCCCGAAAGCGACGAGCCAATCGCGCCCATCGACCGCACCCGTCTCCCCCGTGACCTCGTGGGGACCGCCACGGTCGACATCCCGCAGAACGCCCACGGGAGCGCCCGCTTTGAGTTGAACGGGTCGACCTATCACACCGAGATACACGCCGTCGCCGACATCGACGCCTTCGAGCCGGTCCGCATCGTCGGCCCCGGCAACGACGCCGAGCCGCTGCCCGACGAGACCGACCCGGCAACCGCGAGTCGCCCCGTCGAGCGCGCCTCCGTGTTCGGCCGAGCCGTCTCCGCGAACGCCGACATCCTTCAGGAGCCGGTGCGCCCTCGCACGACCGGGACGGCCTTCCGGGTCAGCGTCGTGCTGGCCGACGGCGCGGACTTCTCGGCGCGGCTCACCCACCCCTCGGGCGAGACCGACATCGAGTTCAACAGCGGAAACACGCTCTCGCCGAACGGCCTCTACACCTTCGACATGGCGCTCACGCCCACCGTTGATGTGAACTTCCGCGTCTCCGCGCCCACGACCGTCGAGTATCTCGTGGTCACGGAGGTCCTACAGGGGTAATCGCCGATGCCTGACTTCCCCCCACAGGGCGGGACCCCCTCGGGAAACGTCCGCAACGTGCTGACCCTGCCGCTGCATCACACCAACTACGGGACCGAGGTGATAGACGAGGAGTTCTTCAGATACTCGCTTCGAGACGACGAGCGCGCGGAGGTGTGGCGGCTCAACGTCTCCATGAAGGACAACCCCCAATCGCTCACGAACCTCACAGTCGACATCTACGACGACACGGAAGGGCGAGTGCTCTGCGAGACCTTCGACAACCTCCGGGCCGATGGCGAGCCGCTGGGCGTCTCCTCGACGGGCTGCGAACTCACGGGCCGGCTCACGAATCAGACGGGTGGCCCCCGCGACGCAGCGGTCGGAGGCGTCATCCTCATCGTCCCCGCGTGAGAGGGCGTGCTCGATAGGCCGGTGCAACGCTAAAACTCCGTTGCACCGGGGGTAGCGGCTATGGTTCTCGGGTCGGATACGGAATAATATGTGCGCTTTCGGAGTCTTTGATACAGGCGAGGAGCTAGTGATGGAAAACTTCTTCGCGCTCGCTGGCACCCAGCCCGCAGAGATGCGCGTCGGGTTGTACCAAGACCGGGACTGGTACGTCTACGACAAGTTCGAGTACGAAAACATCAAGAAGCGAGAAGATACCAATAAAGGCGACGTGCTGGACGACTCCGACGACATCGCCACCATCACGACCGAGCCGACCATCTCGGGGTCGACGTATGCCCGACAGACGCTCACGTTCGGGACGGATTTCACCGTCGAGAAGTCGGGGGGCAACTGGCGTGCTCGCTTCGCCGACCTCACGTTCGACGTGACCAACCCGACGCAGACGGTCAACGCGCTGTTCTGCATCTGCAACTTCCAGTCCGACGACGTGCAGGACTCGGTGCCGAACGACCACCTGTTCGCCACCATCAGACTCCAGAACGAACGCGACCTCAGCATCGAGGAGGGGCAACTCACGTTCAAGCGCGCCGGTCTGTACCTGAGCTAAACGGTGAGTCGGTAGATGCCTGATATATCGACCGTCGCGGAGTTCAAGGCGATAGCCGACGCGCCGAGTGCGAACTACACACTTCAGTCGGACATCGACCTCTCGGCGGAAACGCCAACGTCGTGGCCGACGCTCTCCTCGTTCTCGGGGACGCTCGACGGCAACGGCCACACCATCACCGGCATCGGCGGGCCGAACGGCCACCTGTTCGGAACGGCCCCGATGACCCTGCGTAACGTCACCCTCAGCGGAGTGACGACCCGCCCGTTTCTCGGGAACAAATACGGAACGACGCTCCACGTAGAAGATGTAACGACGCAGGGACAGGTCTCCGCAGGTGGGGCACTATACGGTGGCCCCGATTACCGAGCGACTGGGGGGACGCTTCGGCGGTGCGTAAACTATGCTGATATATCCGGTGGGTTGAATACTGGCGGGTTCGTCGGGAACTTCGACTTATATAGCGGGACCGGAGTTATCGAGGATTGCGTTAATTTCGGAACAGTATCCACGGCGCGAGATGGCCTCGGTGGCATTGTCGGCGTTCAAAACCCGGCTACCATTACCAGATGTGCTAATTACGGCACGATAAATGGGCAAAACGCTTGGTATCGCGGAGGAATCTCGGGTTGGCGGGTCGGCGGGACCGTCACAGAGTCGTTCAACGCCGGGCCGATATACGGTGGCACCTACACGGGTCCGATTACTGGCCGAAGCTACGCAGGGTCAGCGAACTACTACGATAGCGACACGACGCTCGTTGCGGGGAATGGGACCGGCCTTCCGACCGCACAGGCCAAAGACCTGAACGCGACGAACTACCCCGCGTGGACGCTCTCGGAGTGGGACACCTACCAGCATCTCGGGGACGGCTATCCGATACCGGCGGCCCTCGGGTTCGAGGACCCCTCACTCTCCACCCTCCCGCTTCGCGTCCCGGCGAACGGCGAAATCGAACTCCGGTACATCGCCACGGGAGCCTCGACCGTCGACGTGTACCGAGCGACCGAGGCCGGGACCACGCTCGCGGACTACGAACTCGTCGCCTCGCCAGCCGCCGGAGTGGAGAGCTACGTCGACACCGGCCTCGACCCGGCGACGACCTATCACTACCGCATCGACCTGCCCGGCTACGACCAACCGGAGTTTACGAGCGCCAACCTGCAAGGAAAGCCAGTCTCCTCGGCGGACGCCTACCCCCGCGACGTGGGGACCGGGACGACCGAGGACGACGCCGACCCCGCCGACGCCGCGACCGTCGGCGCGATGGTCGACAACTCGAACGCCCGCAACTACGTCCTCGACGGCTTCACCATCACCCCCGACTGGACGGCGGGCACCCTCGACGTGACCGGCGGGAAGGCCCGCATCACGCTCGCACAGGCGGCGAGCGTCGAGGGCCAGCAGCGAAGCAACGTCGGGTTCACGGTCGATATGCCGGTCGGTCGGACGCTCACCCTCCCGACGAGCGGCACCGCCGACGTGTTCCTCACGTTCGACCCGGCGACCAACAGCGCACCCAACCTCGCCACGCTCACGGGCGGGCAGACCCCCGGCGACCCGTCGCTACACATCGCCTCCGTCGACGTTGACGGACAGACGCTCACCCCCGAGAACCGAGCGCCAACGGGGACGTTCGACGGGCTGACGGCCACCGGGTCGTTTACCGACCCCGCCGGCATCGAGCATACCAACGAACTCGCGGACCTCGCGGACATTCCGACCATCGACGGGACGTTCCCCGACGTGACCGCGACGAACTCACTCACCGACCCCGCCGGAGTGGCCCACACCGGGGAACTCGCGGACCTCGCGGACCTGCCGGATGTACCGCCACAGGGCTACGAGACGGTCGTAGAGACGTGGACCGAGCCGAACGTCTCGCTGTCGAACCTCACCAATCTTGAGCTGGCAAATGGGCGATTAGAAAGCCCACAACAGAGTGACACGGGGACACAGAGCCTCCCCGATACTCATACGGGCGATTTCGTCTTTGCGTTCACACCGCACGTTACGGTTACGTCAATCACGTTCACTCATGCCAGCGTCTCCGCCGGGCGGAGCTACACGTATGCCCTGCATGACCCGTCGAGTGGCACCGACATCACTTCAACCACGATAAGCGACGGCGGGACCGGCACGTTCACCGATTTGTCACTCACCGCAGGCCAGCAATACCTCATTTACGATACGGCGTATCAGGACGTGCGAAAGCGTGACCAGCCAACGTGGATAACCAACCCCACGTTTACCGTCAACCCCTCTACGGGTCGTTTGGACGTAAATGATACGTATCAGTTAGCATCACACTTCAGCGAAATCTCCATGACTGGGGGCGGCGGTGGTGGCACCGCGACCCTCTCGTTGACTGACCAACAGGGTCACGACCCCATCGCCGTCCGCGCCGAACAGTCCGGGGGTGGCACCGTCACCGTCGATATACAGGACGGCACCGGCACGCAACTCGCCGCCGACGTGGGCGATGGACAACCCCTCTCGGTGTCGGCAAACAGTTACCAGTATGCGCTCTCGACAACTGACGCGAGCGTGGAACGGCTCGTTGTGACCTACGGCGGGACCGACCGGCCCGCCGAGCATCACGTCGGCGGGACCTCGCTGACCGCGACGACCTCGTTCACGGACCCCGCCGGGACGGTCCACACCGGCGAACTCGCGGACCTCGCGGACATTCCGACCATCGACGGGACGTTCGCGGACGTGACCGCGACGAACTCACTCACCGACCCCGCCGGAGTGGCCCACACTGGGGAACTCGCGGACCTCGCGGACATACCAGCGCCGACGCCCAACGAGGCGTTCACACAGACCGTCACCACCGATACGACGCTCACGAACGCCGTCGAAACGGTCCTCGTGGACGCCTCAACCGCGCCGGTCACGGTGACGCTCCCCGCGCCCTCGGCGGACGTACTGGTGAACGTCAAGCGAACCGACGCCAGCGCGAACGCCGTGACCGTCGCCACGCCGGGGACCGAAACTATCGACGGAGCCGCCGACCTGTCGATAGCGGCCCAGTACGACAGCTACACCGTCGTCAGCGACGGCACGAACTACTACATCATCTGATACCCGACCATGACATACGTACCCTCAGCGGCGGCGACCGGCCCGACGCTACTCGGCTCGGAAAGCGGCCTCATCCCGACGACGCGCACGGGCATCTTGAGCATCGACGCCGTCGACGCCTCCGAAACGCTCCGCGTGACCGAGGCCACGGTCGCCGTCGCACCGGGGGACCCCGTACCGACGGGCTGTGACCTTCACGTGGCGACCATCGCTAACGGCGTTTCGACCGTCCAGTCGACGATTCACGCGGGCGACGGGACGACCGCCGCCCTCGACCTCGTGGGCGACCCGCTGGCGTCGTTCTCCCCGGCCTCGGGGACGGAGACGGTCGCCATCATCGTTGACAACCAGACGGCGGGCGACCTCGACATCATCGCGGACGCACGGGGGGAGATAGGATGAGCCTCGGCGGGTTCGGAAGCGGGTGGACGTTCATCCCGGTCGCGTTTCAGGCCCTATTCGGCGGAGACGGCGGCTGGAACGCCGAGGAGTCCACGCTGGCAGCCGAATCGGTCGCCGGGACCGACCACGCGGATGCTTCGACGGTCCAACTCGGCCCGGCGTATCAGCCGACGGAGTTCGTGAGTCCGCCAGCAGTCCATCGCTGGCCGCTTGACGGCCACTACCGCGACGTGGCGGGCGGGGTCGATGGGACGGCAGTTGGCTCGCCCGGTACGACGGTCGGCGTCGGCGGGATGCAGGCAACGACCTTCGACGGTGTGGGCGACCGGATAGGACTCGGTGATGTGTACTCAGGCGGGTCGTTTTCGTGGTCGGTATGGGTCCGGCTCGCGGCGTCCGTGGGCGATTATCGGTCTATTCTGTCAACGGCGACTGCCGCCGCCGAACCGCACCAAGCTATCGACACACACCGGCAGTCAACAGGCCTCAATACCCGGTTTTCGCTGTCTGACGGGACGACTGAGTTTAAGGGCGAACTCTCTCGACCCATCACAGACGAGACGTGGCACCATCTCGCGCTCGTCTACGACGCGGCGGGCGCACAGGCAACGATGTATCTTGATGGCACGGCGAATGTGACGACGCCCACGACAGGCGCGGGGACGTTCGACAACCCAAACCCGCTCTCGGTCATGGGTGCCCCCGATAACAACAACTGGAACACCGGGGACGCATCGGACGTGCGCGTGTTCGACCGCGCACTCACCGAAAGCGAGGTCCAGACGCTCACCGAACGCGGCGGCGGGCGGGTGTACCCGAAGGGGGCACATTACTACCCGCTGGAAACGGACGCAACCGACCAGTGGGGGACGAACGACGGGACCGTGACCGGCGCGACGTTCCCGACCGACGCCGAGCGAGGGGCGGTGGCGAACTTCGACGGGACGAACGACTACATCCGCTTTCCCCACACCCCGACCCAGAACATCAACCCGACGGAGGGAACGACCATCGCGCTGTGGTATCGCCGTGACTCACACGACGGGAACTGGCGGGCGCTCATGCGGAAGCCCGGCCCGTCGAATCATGCGTGGGCGCTGTATCACCGGAATACGGACGGGACGCTGTACTTCCTCGTGAAAGACGGCTCGGGCGTCGAGCTATCGACCGGCGGCGGGGCGGCGACTCCCGCAGGCGAGTGGCATCACTACGTCGGCGTCTACCGACCGGGGCCGCCCGCAACTATCGAGTGGCATATCGACGGGGCGCTCGCTGAGTCCAGAGAGGCCGGAGACGCATACGGCACGCCCGTCACCTCGACGGGGGCCGTGGACCTCGGGTACGACGCCACCAAGGGCCGCTACGACGACGGTGCGGTGGACGACCTCAAGATGTACGACCGGGCGCTCGACTCCGAGGAAATAGCGACCCTCTACGACGCCTACCAGCCCGGTCCCCACCAGCAGACCTCGTTCGCCGTCCCGCCGGTCCCCGACCATCATTTCCCCTTCGACGGGGACGCGACCGACGAGCAGGGCACCGCCGATGGAACGTGGGTCGGAACCGAGAGCTACACAAGCGGCATGGTCGGACAGGCGGCGGACTTCGACGGGACGACCGACCGCGTGGACTTCCCGCTCGCACAGAACTTCTTTGGTGGCAAGACGGCGCTTTCCTTCGCGTTCTGGTTCTCCACGGACGTATTGCCGGTTGATGCAGATGGGTCGGCGGCAGACTACCTGTGGTCGTGCCATACCGACCAAATTCAACGGCAGGTCGTTCTCGCAAGTAATCTGAGCGAACTGTACACCCGGTGGGAAACCACATCTGGAGTTGTTACGAGGGGGATTCCGTACAGCAAAATAGGAACCGAGGAGTGGCACCATTACTGCTTGACATACGACGGTTCGGCCTTCCGGGTGTATCTCGACGGCGTTGAGGAGGTTACCGAGGCGCTGACCGGCGCGACCTCTCACAACGACACTGGTAACTGGTTGGGGGCGGACCCCGCTCCAGCACGACACTTCGATGGCGCGATAGACGACGTGCGAGTCTACGACCGCGCCCTCGACGCCGCCGAGGTCCAGCGGCTCTTTCAGTTCGGGACCGGCGGGGCGGACCTGCGGTATGAGGGGGTGGTCCGATGACGCTTCTCGCTCACTACCCCCTCGACGGCTCGCCGCAGGACGTGGCCGGAACGAACGATGGAACGTGGGTTGGGACCGCGACACCCGCCTACACGACCGGCGTGAACGGCACGCAGGCCGCACAGACGACCGGCAATGGTGGCGCGTCCATCAACGTTGGGGGGCTTCGCGTTGACGGGTCGTTCACGCTCGCGGTCTGGTGGCGACAAGACGACCGGACGACCCCGAGCGGGAACGCCCGCGACCATCAAGTGTTTTTCAACCGGAATAGCGAGGTGCAATTTGGGGTCCGCGACAACGATAGCAACGGCGATTTAGAGTATCACGCCTCTATCGCGGAGTCCTCCCGTGGATGGGTGTTCAACGACGATATATCAGCGAACGCGCCCGCTGACGGTGCGTGGCACCATGCGGCGCTCGTCTACGACGCCAGCGGCGGCATGACCATCTACGAGGACGGCACGCAGGTCTACCACGACGCGACGTGGAACGGCCCGATACCGTACAACGGCGGGGCCGACGACACCTATATCGGCGGGAAGTCAACGAACTGGGATTCGGAGTGGTTCAAGGGCGGCCTCGATGACGTGCGCCTCTACGACCGCCCCATGACCGCCGCCGAGGTTCGCCGTCTCTACCAGTCCTCCTCGTCGGGCGTCCTCGTCGCTTCTCGCAAAACCGCTCCTGAGCCGATTCGCCCGACCCTCTCGACAACGCACGCGAGCAACGGCGAAACGATTCGGGTCCACGTCATCGGGTCGCCCGGACAGGCATCCGAGGAACGCCGCGAGGTCGTCCTGCCCGCGACGAACGCGACCGACCTCCCCCTCAACTGGCAGGCCGCACACACGGACTTCCGAGTTGAGATGGCGCTGGCGTCGGCCACGCCGACCGCGACCCCGACGGTCAACGAGGTGACGCTGACCGAATGAGTACGCAATACGGCTTCGCGCTCGTTCCGCCGCTTGAGACGGTGACGTGGACGACGACCGAGGACTGGGACGCGGCGACGAGCGAAACGACTGTTGACCACGACGCCGACGAGGTGGCGCTGGCCCGGCGGCTGGACCATGCTTTCGAGAGTGACCCGGCGGGGACGAATCCGCCGACAGGATGGACACAATACGGCGGCCCGGCGGCGGCTTCGATGACCGTCACCGCCGCGAGTGCCGCCGAGGGGACGCAGAGCGCGGCGATAACTAACCCCGATGGCACAAGTGGCAATGCATACACGGCCACCTACGCAGGCGACCCGGCGACGGACCCGCCGACGTATTTCCGGGCGCTGTGCATGGTCGATGAAAGCCGGATGGGGCGGTTGAACTTGGTCTCAGCGGCGGACACCGCCGGCCCCTACGTCTCGTTCGGTGAATCCTCCTCGAACCCCGGTCAGATAACCTACTACGACGGTGCCTTTCGCCCGGTGCGCCCGTTTACGGTCGGGGAGTGGTTCGAGGTCGAAATGCGGAACATCGACTGGACTGCCGAGACATACGACCTCTACATCGACGGCGTTCTCGAACAGGCCAACGCGCGGTTTCACTCGGCGTACCCCGCCAACGCGGGGTCCGGGGGGGCCATCCATGCTGGCATCAACGCTACCTTCTCGACGGTTAACTACCACCTCGACGGTGTGCAGGGTGACTACCACCGAACGGGGACGCTGACGAGCGCGAGCAAATCCAACGCGGACGCCTTTCAGCCGAACCTCTCGGGGCTGGCGTATTCGCTCAACGGCGGCGGCATCACGCTCCGCGTCGTCGGGTCGCCCGGACAGCCCGGCGAGGAGACAGTCACGCGGGTCCTCGACGGCGCGAGCGCCTACCCGTTGTCGTGGGCCGCCTCACACTCGAACTTCCGAATCGAAGCCGACCTGTCGGGACCGGGCGGGAACGTCACGCCGACGCTCTCGGGAGTGACGCTCACCTCAGCACCAGCGGCGGGAACGCCGTCATGGGCGGGAGCGGCGGACTGGGACGCGGCGACGACCGAGAGCGCCGTCGAACACTCCTCCGTCGGGGGGCGGGACCCCGCGACCGTCCGCCTCGGGACACTCGCCAGCGACGGCGACCTCTCCCGATGGACGCTCATCGACGAGGGGACCGGCCCCGTCCCTCTCACCACGCACGAGGTCGTGACAACCGATGCGGCGGTCGGCCCGGCTGCTCGGCGCATCGTCGGAAACAACACGATGGATATGTACTCGACACTCCAACTCGACGTACCTCCGTCCACGACGGAGATAGCGTGGTGGCTCAAGTGGCCGACCGCCCCCTCGACCGGCGAGTGGGCGTTCTCTCCGCGCTTCTTTGCCCCCGAGGGTAAAATCGCGTCTATCGCGTATGATGCCGGGTCTGCGAACGGGACGAACTCCATCATCCATCGCCCCGGCATGAACTGGACGAGCACCGGCCAGTCCATCCCCGGTGGGACGTGGTTCCGCACCCGTGTCGCGTTCGACTTCGCCGCGAACTCCTATACGCTCCACTACAAGCCACTCGGCGGGACGGAGACGCAGATAGGCTCCGGGCCGTTTACGGACAACACCGTGGCAAGCGCGGTGTCCCATACGTGGGAGCATTGGACACACAACACCGGGGCGCTTGAGGCCTATCACGAGTACGATACCCTCTACACCAGCGCGGGGACGCTGACGACCGCGCCGGAGTCCTCCGGGGTGCCACAGCAACCCTCGCTGTCGAACCTCGACTACCGGCTCAACGGCGGCGGTATCACGCTCCGCGTCGTCGGCTCGCCGGGCACCGCTCAATCGGAGACGGTCACGCAGGCCCTCGACGGCGCGAGCGCCTACCCGCTGACGTGGGCCGCCTCACACTCGAACTTCCGAATCGAAGCCGACCTGTCGACGGCGGACGCCGCAACCACGCCGACGCTCTCGGGGGTGACGTTAGATGGCTAAATTCGGGGCGGCGAAGTTCGGAGAGGTGAACTTCGGTGAGCCAGCGGGCGAGGAGGTCGGCGACGAGGGGATGGCGATGGGGGATATGTCGGGCGTCTCCACGTCGGAGCTAGCCACGCCCGAAGCCCTCCCGGTCGCCGACCTGACGCCGATGTCCTCGACGCAGGTAGCCGACCCCGAGGGGATGGGGATGACCGAGATACTGCCGGCGGGACCGGATACCATCGCCTACGAGCACGGCATCAGTCTCAACGACGCTTCGCCGCTGCCCTCCTCGGTGATGTGCGAGTTCGAGGCCATCGCCCACGGTGATGACGCCGCCGCCATCTCCCCGTCGTTCGTCGGGCCGCCCCCCTCGCCGGAACAACACCAGCGCGAGGAGGACGAGGCCGCGGGCGCACCGCCGACGCCAGTGCCCCCCGAACAGGCCGCACAGGACCCCTCGGGTGGGGGGCGCTACGGAGTCACGCAGATGGTGATGTTCGACACGATGCCGTTTACGCCCAAGCCGATGGCTGAACCCCTCGCCAGCGACGAAGGGGCGACCCTCGGCGAGGTCCGCCCGGAACCGGCCCCGGAGACCCCGGCCCCGGCTACGGCGTCGTTCGCGTTCGGCGACATCGCCCCCGAGGCGGATGACGTGCTCGTGACGGCCCACGGTCGGGCGGGCGAGGCGGCCGTGCTTCGGGACATTGCCCCGGAGTCGAACGATGAGGATGTTCCCGCCGAATCGGTCGCGTTCGGGGATGTCCCGGCGAAGCTCTCGGACGTACAGGCCCGCGAGGAGTCGGTGTCGGTCGGCGACGTGCGCCCGGAGACGCCCGATTCCATCGGGGCGTTCGAGCCACTCCCGTTCCACGACCTGCCGGCGCTGGCGACGGTCTCGGTGGGACAGGAGGCGATGGCCCTGACGCCGACGACCGCCGAGCGGGTCATCCCCTCCGAGGGAGTCGTCCTCGCCTCGGGGATGGGCAACGTCTCCTACGCGGACATCCCCTACTGGAAGCTCCCGCGGTCGCTGCTGTCGGCGTTCCCCGGCGTCCATCGGACGACGAAAGGGTTGACCCGTTCGGCCGATGTCCGCAAACGTCGAGAGGAGCAGCGCTGAGTGCCGAGACAATATACATACCTGTAAGACGTAATGGGTGCTCTGACTTTCCTCCGGCTGTGACTAAAGCTATGGTTCTTGGGAAGCGGGAAGTGGTCTCGATAGCGTTGCTCGCGGCCTCGGTGGCCGGCGCGGCACTCGGCGTGCTCGACCCGGCGTTCGTCCCGACGGTCATCCTCATGGTGGCCTCGGCGTATGGCATCCTCACCATCGGTGAGGCGCGGACGAAACTCGATGCACAGGCCCGGCGCGAGCAGGCGGCCCTCCCCCCACAGGTCGAGCGTGACTCGACCCGTGGGGACTGAGCGGAGTCCCCAGTACGGCGGTCGTCCCGGCCGCCGCCATCGCGGGCCGCCTCGACGCCGAGGTGACTGGTGGTAGCGGTAGCCCCCGCGGAGATAGGGGTCGGAGACCTCGCTTCGGCGGTCAGCATCGTGCTGGGGGTGCTCGCGCTCTGTGGAGTGGTGCTCCAGTTGGGGCGACGCCTCGAACGCGCCCGGACTACAGACGAGACGACCGAGACCAACGAGCGCTATATCGCCTCGTTGCTCCGGTCCTCGGCGGTTCTGGAAGCGGACGTGCGGGTGCTCGAAACCAAACTCGATGCGTTGTCCGGGCGGGTCTCGACGCTCGAATACCGGGCTGACGCCGAGACCCGTCCCCGCGAGCGCTCCCGCGAACGGGAGGCCGCGGATTGATGGAGTGGGGGGCGGGAGTCCCGGACCGACATCTGCTGCCCGCCCCCCGACCCCGGCGGGCAGCAGGCGGCACGCTCTTACTAGGCGGGAACGTATGGAAATATAGGATGGAAACAGAGCGCTTCGAGCGATTCATCGCTGGGCAGGTCTCCTCGGGGGGGCTTTCGGAAGGAACCGCCCGGAAGTACCGTGAAGCCATCGGGCGCTTTGCGGAGTGGCGCCGTGCGGTCGGGCACTCGCCGTCGAGCGAGGCGACCGTCGCGGAGATGGAGGACTTTCTCGTGAGCCTCGGCAGCGAGGAGGGTCTACAGGGCGCGACGCTCAACGTCTACAAATGCGCGCTCGGGAAGTTCCTCACCGTCACCGGGCGGGCCGGTGAGTATCCCAACCTGAAGGCGTGGTTCTCGACCACCTATCGGTCCTCCTCGGGGGGCACCGTCGACTACCTCACAAAGGAGGAGGCCGCGGCCGTCCGTGAGGCGGCGTCGAGTGACGCCCGCGACAACGCCATCGTGACGCTGTTCTTGCGGACGGGGATGCGTGTCGGGGAGTTGGTCGCGCTGGACATGGAGGACATCATCTTCGAGGACGACGGGACAGCGACGGTCCGCATCAGCCGGCAGAAGCGCCGCGAGGACATCACCGACGAGCGGACGCTCACCCGCGAGGAGGCCCGCGCCCTGCGGGCGTACATCTTCCGCCGCGAGGAGTACGGCCCCGAGGACGCCGACGCGCTGTTCATCTCGGGGAACCGCTCGGCGGACGGCTCCTACCGGCTGACGGACAAAAGCGTCCGGTTGCTGGTCACGGACATCGGCAACCGAGCCTACCACGACGACGTGACCGGCGACCGCCTCCACCCGCATCTGTTCCGGCATACGGTGGGGGCGTGGCTCGGACAGGAGGGGTATTCGGCCGACCAAATCGGCGCGTATCTCGGGAAGGCGTCGCCGGCGACGCGCTACACCCACTTCGACACCGCCGACATGGACGACATGAGCGAGTCGCTGACCGCCGAGGCTCCCCTCCCCTAGGCGCGAGCGTCCTGTCGGAGTGGGTCAAACACCCCGAAGGGTTTTACCGGACAAACAAGAACCGACAGATGGAACTCTGAGCGCCGGCGATTCGGCGACGACAGTTACCTCGGGTGCGGCACTCCCCAACATCCGCCCACCCCATGAGTCGGTGTCGCTCGGGTTCCGCGTGTCGAGCACCTCGCGGGGGCGTTTCCATCGTCTGCGGCGTCCTCGCACGGCTCGGCCTCGGTTGCGTATCGTCGGTCTCGTGGTCCTCTCTCGGGGCCACCGACACGCACGCTCCCTGCCCCCCTCGCCTGCGGCCGTCTTGGCGACCGCCCGCAGGCGGGGACCCCTCACGTAGCCGTGAGGGGGCGGTAGGGCGGCGGTCCGTCCGGCAGGGATACCGGGCGCACTCGGTGGCAGAGACCGACTGACGGGGACCGAGCGCCGGGAGGTGGCTTGTGACACGGCGTGGAGCGGGGTGAACGCCACCCCTCGGCGACAACATAGCTTCCGTCCGGCGGCGGGGAGTCTAGCCCCCGACGCCGGCCTACCTTCGAGTTCCCCTGAGCCGCCGGTCCGCTTTTCCGGGGGCGCTCCGACCTGTCTGTCGAAGCTATGGTACTCGACCCTATCGACCCCACCGCCCACGCTCAGTTCGGGCGGTGGCACGACGAGCGGTGGTACACCTTCGGGTTCGGTGTCCCCGAGGACCACCGCCGGTTTCCGCTCGCACGACAGACCCACGACGCGCTGGGCGACCTGCTGACCGCCACCACCGAGCAGGGGTCACAGCAGGTCGGGGGGATATTCGTCCACATCCACCCTCACGACGAGGCACCGCCGGTGTTCACCTACCGGACCGAGATGCCCTACTTCGACGCCCCGCTGAACCGGGCGGCTGACGCCCCCGAGCGCTGCAAATTCGTGTTCTGCTGGGTCACGATGACGCCTCGAACGTTCCTCCGGCTGACCGCCGCTGCGTCGGCGGTCTCGTGGGAGAAGAACCCCCGGACGGCGAGCGTCAAAGCGTTCACCAAGCACGTCCGCCGGGACATCGAGCGCGGCGGGGAGTACATCACGGCGCTTCGGGCGGCGGTGCGCGCCGGTGCCGAGGGCGACCCGGAAGTGCCGGCACCCGTCCTCGAACTCGACCGGAACGCGAACGTTCGCGGGATGCAGGAGGGCCGCACGCGGGCGGTTCTCGCCGACGAGCTAGGGATTCGCCGGGTGAACGTCCTGCTGGCCGCAAACTGGAAGAAAACCGATGGCTGGCGGCCTGCGGACGCTCGGGAGGAGGCGTGAGCCGATGGTCCGACTCGACCCCGACGACCCCGTTCACTCGTTTGCCCATCGGAACGTCGGCCTGCTCGGTCCGCGTCCCGAGGAGGGCACCCGCGCCATGCTCGACTACCTCACCGAGGAGTTCGGCGAGCCGGCGGTCGGGCTGGGTATCGCGCTGGCGAAGCACACCGCCGGTCGGACGTGGTTCGTCCCCTCGCTGACAAACTTCATCAGCCGAGTGTCCATCGACTTCGACGTATCGGGCACCGGCGAGGACATCTCCGCGGTCACGTATGACCCCGCGGCCGACCGCATCCTCCGCGGGACGGTTCGCATGGGCTGGACGCCCTACGACGAGGGGCTGTGGGAGCGGGTGGTCCGGCGGGCCGTCACCCGCGTCGAGCAGCGCCACGACGCGATACTCATCAATTGGGAGAACTCGTGGACCAAGATTCGCCCGGACCCCGACTCGACCGTCGACGGCGAGTACCAGCGGGGTATCCCGCATTTCCTGTTGGACGGGACGCCCCACCACACACAGGCGCGATTCATGGACCTGTTGAAGGCCATCGAGGCCGTCGGTGGAGAGGTGTACGGGCATGAGTGATTCAGACCCCTCGACTCTGACCGACGACGAACAGCGGGCGTTGGACTCGCTGCTGGATGCCAACGCCGCCCGGAACGTCATGCAGAAGCTCCACGCCAAGCACGACGGGGAGTTGGATGTCCAGCCGCTCATGGAGGCGGTGGAGGCCCTCGATGCGTTCCGCGTCGAGGCGGCCGTCGCCGCCAATCGGGAGAGCTACGTCATGGACGTGATGCCCGAGGACCACCCCGCCTATCCAGCCCCCGACGAGGAGACCTGACCCGGCTCCATCCCGCCGTGTTTCACTCGCAATGAGGGGTGTCCCGGCGCGGCCGTTTACCGGGGTGTGCGGGCTTCGTTGCGTTGCAGCGACCGAGGCACTAAGCCCCCGGCGTCCGCACCCCGGCGTAGAGTAGCTATGGTTCAGGATAACGACGACCCGGACGACTACTGGACACAACGACGGGAGCATCACAACCTCGGGCGTGAGGAATACGTCGAGCGGGGCCGCCCCAAGTGGGAGGACCCCGACCGGGAGACCGACCGCTGGTGGGCCGACTACGAGAACCCCGATTTCCCCAAGCCAAGCGAGGACCGCGAGGCATACGACGCGCTGTGGTGGGAGGAGTCCGCGAAGTACCCCGGCTCGCGGGGGTATCGGCCGCCGGGCGGCTCGCGGACGCTCAACCCGAGCCGGCTGTCGTCGGTCTACCGGCTCGTCAACCGCGAGGAGTTCAGACTGGACGCCCGGCGTGACCCGCTGCCGGTGTCGGTCACGCTGTTCCTCCGCGACGACACAGGCCCCAGCAGGACCTTCGGCTCGCGGGTCAAGCGGTTCTTCCGCCATGCCGAACGCGACTACAAAGAGCACGAGTGGGACCAGTATCTCGGCGTTCCCGGTCGCGGCCCCCACCACACCGTCGACTTCCGCGACCACTACAACGAGGCGCTGGGGCGGGACCGCGGTGGGCGAGCCTCCCGCGTCGCTATTGACTTTCGGACGTACACGCGCCGCGGGGACCTACCCGTCGAGGGCTGGTTCATGGAGCATGAAAACGGCTCCCCGTTCGGCCGCATGACGTTCCCGGCCCACGACTCGGAGGCAGAGGACTACGCCGCCGAGGTCGAGGGAGAGGATTTTCTGTCGTTCTCGCACATCTCCGCCCCCGACCACTTCCCCTCGGGCGTCCAGCGCGTCCATGTCGACATGACAGGGCTCGATTCGAGCAACGACTTCCGGCTGGCGTCGGTCGCCATGTTCCGCATCGCCGAGCACGCCTTCGACGGCCTGAGCCGGTAACGATGGGCGGCTGGACCGCCCGCCGCTGGCTCCCCTGACCATGCCGGACATCATGGCGACCGAGGACAGCCCGCCGCCGGTGCCCCACGACTTCCGACTGCCGCGGTTCTACTCCTCGACGGGGCTGCGGGCCATCGTGGGGATGGGCGAGCCGGCGGCCCGCGAGGACCTCCGCCACCAGTTCCGCCACGAGTACGACACGCAGGCGGGCGTCACCGGCCTCTACGTGGTCGAGGAGGACCTGCTGATGCTCGACCGACGCTCGCTGGCCCACCACAACCAGCAGATTCACACCCTCCTCGATACGCTCGGGTTCACCCGTGAGGACCGCCTGACGGTCGTGCCCTTCGCCTCGACCAGCTACAAGGGCCGCTTTCGGGTGGATATGCCCGCCAGCGCCGGCGGTGCCTATCAGGCGTTCCACCGGCGGGGCCTCCGAGATGCGTGGACTCGCCACATCGAGTTCAAGACCGTCCACCAGTTCTACGCCTGTATCATCGCGCTGCGCGTCACCGCCCACCCGCCGAGCACGGAAGTCGACTACTCCATCGCCGGCCTCCCGCATGACCGACGGGACGAGGCTCGCTTCGACCGGCTGGGGCTCACGAGTTCCACCCGCGGCCGCTTCGAGGCCGGCGCGGCCTACCAGCGCCTCGCCGATGCCGGGGTGCGGGTTCCCGACCCGTTCATCGACCGCTCGGGGTAGGGCAGCCCGCCCCGACCGGAGCGCGCTGCCCCGGCTCCGAGCGAGTTTCTTCCGTTGCACCGACCGAGGCACTAAGCCACAGGGGGCCGCAGACGCGGGTAGCGAGGTCTACCATCAATGCCACAGTCATGCGGAACGGTCCAAGTGCGCTCGGCGTTCGACCCGAACAACGTCACCATTAGCTCCTGTTCGTACTCGGCCCCCGCCGGGGGGGTCGTCGCCGGGTCGAACGGGGAGATGGTGGTCATGGTTCGGAATACCAACTCGGCGGCGGCGACGGGGACGCTCGCTGTGTTGAAAGACGGGCAGGACTACGCGACGCAGGGGTTCAGCGTCCCGGCGTCGAACTCAGAGCAGGTCAGAGCCGCGTTCACATGGCCGGCCGACGCCGGAGACTATAACTTCAGCGTCGAGGTTCGTAACGTCTCGCAGGGCGCATCGAGCTATTCGCTCGGACTGCTCTCGTCGCTGTTCGGCCGGTCCTCGACGGGCGGCTCCGACGGCGGCCGCTCGCGTGAGGCTCGTATCGAGCGGCGGGGCGAAGCCGGTCCAGCCGCCCGCTCGCGTGGTGCCCGGCGTGGCGGCGGACGGAACCGCTCGGCGGTGCCCGACATCTACTGATGGCGAGTGGACACTCGCGCTCGCAGCGAGAGGCCATCGTGGCGAACACGGCTCACGACCAGCCCGACTACCGAGTGACGCTGACACCCGAGGGCGGGACCGGCGAGTACCGCCTGACGTTCGGGTCGTACCTCCGACCGGGCGTGCTCCACGAGACCGACCCCGAGACGTTGGCCGGTGATGCCTCTACTGGCCGTGAGACAGGCGGGCGCTACGCCATCGACGGGCCGCACACATGGGTTGCGAGCGGGCCTATCCGGTTGCAGAACACCGGCGATACCGTGGTCGGGGTCGCGGTCAACGGCGGGCAGACTCTCCGGGTCGCACCCGGAGGGTCGCTCTCGACCTCCTGCCCGACCGAGCGAAAACGGCACCTCGCACTCGCCACCGTCGGCGGCGGGATGCTGGGCATGGCGGCGGGCGCACTCCGCGACCGATAGCGCGCGAGTGTCGCCACTACCGAAGCCGCCCGGACCGAAAGTGAACCGCTGAGTCGCACGTAGCTGCTGGAAGGCCGGGAGGCGCGGTGAAACGCCTCTCGGTGATGGGTTCGACTGGAAACGGTGGGGTCTGTGACTGGTTCTCGCGGCCCCGATTCACAGCGGGTCGACGCCGAACTCATCGCCGTCGGCCGCCTGCTCGACGTGGGCCTCGTGGGCCTCGTGAACGTCCTCGAACAGGCCCTCGTCGGCGACCTCCGGGTGCATCATCTCGACGGCCCGGACCCAATCGTAGGTCGTAATCGGCCGCATATTCAACTTCGCTATCAGGTAGGCAGCGCGGAGATACGCCTGCTTCTGTCGGATGTCCCCGACGCGCTCGCCCTCACGCACGAGGCGTTCGAGCAGGCGCGTCACCGCCGAGAGCGTGTCGTCGTCCATCGGCGGGCGGTACTCCCCGACCCACGCGAGAAACTGCGGGAGGACCGGCTGGCTGTGTTCGAGGCGGTCGTAGAGGTAGCCGTCGCGCCAACTCTTGTAGAGTGCCGAGGAGACCTCGACGGTCTCCTGTTCGTCGTACTCCTCCATCGGGATGATGAAGTCAAAGCGGGTCATCAACGGTTGGGGGAAGTCCGTGGAGTTGGCGACCGCGATGATGCGGGTCTCGGCGGGTATCTCGCCGCTGAACCCACCCTTATCGACCTCGAAATAGCCCTCGGACATGGCTTCATAGCACGCTTTCTGCTCCTCGCGGCCGAACTTGTCGAACTCCTCGATGCAGAGCGTCCCCTCGTGAGCCTGTCCGAGCTTGCCGAGGTCGCCCGTATTCCCGTTCAAGCGGAGGCCCGCACCCGTCGAGTCGGGACCACAGCCCAGCGCGTCGGGGAGCGTGTACTTACACCAGTCTTTGAGCACCGTTTTCCCGGTCCCTCCGGGGCCGTGGAACAGCGCGTGCATCCGGCCTCGAAAGCCATTGCGGTCGCCCTCGGAGGCGGCCACGAGCAACGCGGCGGTCCGCGCCTCGCGCCGGCCGGCCATCTCGGGGGCGACGTGCTGCCACAGCCAGTCTAACGTGTCGAGGCGCGGGTCCTCGATGCGCTCGTGGAACCGCCGGGCGAGTGACGTGTCGATAGGTACGTCGAAGCGCTCGGCGAGCGACCCGTTCGCCGCGGGGGTGTTCATGGCTCGTTGTTTCGGTGCCAATGCAAAGTCGCTCGGGGTCCCGTTGTGTTCCGGTGGACCCCCCGGTTCGGATGTCACAGGTCGCACTCGCGGGTGAACGCGAGCACGACGGGTCGGTGGTTATTCGTCGGCGCGGTCGTACCACTCGACGGTCTGTTCGTACTCCCGCGGGGCGCGCTCGACAGTCACATCGGCGCGCTTCTTGTAGCCGCTCGCCCGCGAAGCGTCCGGGCCGTAGAGGGCCGCCTCCTCGGTTCGCAGGTCGGTCACGAGGAGGTACTCGCCGTCAGATTCCTCGTACTCGCACCACGCACAGGCGTAGTACGAACGGTGGGGCAGCGGGTCGTCCTGATGATGGTTCTCGGCCTTCCGCACGCGCATGAACCGCCGGTTGCCGCCCTCGGCGATGGTCTCGATGATGTCGCCGGGGACGACTTCGAGCGGCGAGACCGGCAGCAGGCCCATGTAGAGATACCCCACGCTGCGGTCGGTCGGTAGCTCCATGACGCCACAGGTGTAGCCGTGCTTTCCGAGGAACGCGACCGCCGCCTCGGGGTCCCACGATTCGACCCAAAAGCTCCCCTCGGGAGCCACGGGGTCGCCGGAGTTGACGTGTGAGTAGGCGAGGTCGCGCTCGTCGTCCACGCCCACCACGTCGCCGAACTCGGTGTGCTCGGCGAGCCACTCGATGTGCTCCCCCATCGCCTCTGCTAGCCCCTGTCCTAACCCGTATCGGTTTCTGTAGGTGATTGCCATGTTAGTCACTCAATCCCGCTCAGAGAGCGGGGCAGGACCGACCAGCCGGTGAGGGCTGGTCGGTCGTCGCACCGCACCGCACCGCACCGCCTACGTGCCGAACACCTCGCGCACCTCGACCCAGCGTTCCCCGCCCCCGTCGAGGGCGACCCGAAGCCGGGTCCGGCCCGCGACCGGGCGGCGAGAGCCACCGTAGGGGCCGCCGCTCGGCGCGCTGATGTCCACAACCACGCCGCTACCGTGGCGGGTGGTCACTCTATCGCCAACTTCGTGCCGCATGGGGACGTGACGCATAGCTCCATGTTCCGACAGGAGCCACACGCCAAAAGGTCTATTCCCCGCCTGCGGCCTGTCTGAGCCGCGCGATGGCGTCTTGGCGCTCCTCGTACTCGGCCTTCTTGTCGGCGAGGCCGCCGGTCGCCGTCTCGATGGCGGCGACGCCAGCGCCCTCGTCGGAGAGGCTTTCTTCCTCCCGGTCGGCCCGGTAGGCCCGCACGACGTTCTCCTCGACCATCGCGGGGTTGTAGAGCATCTCGTTTGCTATCTGATTCTGCTGGTCGATAGCGCTCCCGCTGTGTACGTCCGCGCGGGAGTAGTGCGAGATGGCATACGTCGCCGCCCGGTGGAGTTCCCACCACGTCGGCTCGTAGGGGTTCTCAGCCTCCGCACGCAGGTTCTCGGCGGCCCGCCGGGCGAGATACCCGTCGGCCCCGCTCGGGAGGCCCGCGTAGGCGAAGAACGCCTCGATGATGCTGTCGTAGTCCGCGCCGAAGTCGTCGGGCAACTCCCGGAACAGCAGATGGGAGTTGTCGGCCTCCTCGATGAGTTGGCTGAGTTGGTCGACCTTCAGGTCGAGCGCTTCGAGCAACTCGCCGTAGAGGTCGTGCCAGTCGATGCGGTCCTCGACCTTCCCGGTGTGCCGAACCGACTCCTTCTCGGTGATGCCGCGCATGGAGTTGCAGCACTCCCAATCCATGCCGACGCCCTGTACGGACACGCTCGTTCCGCCGAAGTGGTCCCAATCGAGTTGGAGACCGACGACGATGGGTTTGCGGTCCTCGTCCAAGTCGGGCGCTTCGACGTGCTTGCCGTCGAGATACACGTCCATCGAGCCTTTGCCGCCCGCTCGGTAGAGGCGTGCCTCGCCGAACACCGCGTCGGCGAGTCCCGCCTCGTTGAGCACCTCCACGAGCGGCCGCAGGAACGTCGCTGGGTTGACGATGGAATAATCGTCCGTCGGAACGAAATACAGCGCATCGTCGCCGTAGGTCAGCGAGTCGGGGTCCTCGACATCTTCGAGCGCGCCGTCGGCTTCGGCCTCGTCGCGCGTCGCGTAGTGACCGAACACCTGCTCGGCACGCTCGGGGTCGATGATGGCGTTGTGCTTGGTGGTCGAGACCATCTCGCCGGTCACGGGATGCTCCCAGCGAATCGAGGTCTCCATCGCACGCGGCAACGTGTCGATGACGGAGTTCAGCCCCATCTCGGGGACGGTAATCTCGGCGTCCTCGTCGGGACTCCAGCCGTCGGAGTAGTTGCCCTCGCGCGCCCACCAATGCATCGAGCTACTCGACTCGAACACGGAGTCGGGTATCTCGGCGTTGCTATACCGCGTGAGGCCGCAGAACGGCCTCACGGTCTCGGCAGCGTTGTTTCTACTCACAGTCACTCACGCCCCATTTCAGGGGCATGAGTGAACGAACGCGCCTGCCGATGAGGGCAGGCACGTCCAATCGTAGCGGCCGGGACGGACCCGACCGGCTCAGAGACCGCGCTCGGAGAGTATCGCGCCGGCGTCGGCCAGCGACGCGGCGAACGTCTCCTCGGGGTTCTCAGCACGGGTCCGGCGTAGTATCTCCTCCATGACCTCCGCACGGCCCTCCTGCTGGGAGGGTAGGCGGCTCGCCCCCTCGACGGCAACCCACGGCATCGAGCTTCCACGCACTTTGATGAACTGCATGGCAAACACTCGGGGGGCGGACCACGCAGGGTCGGAGAACTCCGATTCGACCTCTTGAACCACGATGTCGCCTACGTCGGCGTTCTCGTCGTCCGGGTCGGCGCGAGCGGCCAACTCCCGGATGCGTTCGAGCGGGGGGGACTCGCTTTCGCGCCAACCATCCCCGATGCCGGAGCGGACCCACTCGGCAAGCATCGGCCGGAGGTCATCGAGGTCCGTATCCTCGATTTCCTCGACGGTCAACGGCTCCCGGTCGGGAAAGCTCATGTTGAAAATCCCCGGCAAGAGGTACTTGTTGAACTCGTCGCTCAGGCCCGAGGCGATTATCCACTCGCGGAACAACTCGGGGTTCTGGTTAATAACGATGTCGAGGCTGTCCTCGACCCGTTCGCCCCCGACCTCCTCGCAGAGGGCCATGAACGAGTTGGCCTGTGCGGCCAGCGTCGTCGCTCCCTCCACGAGGTTCTTCATGAACGGATAGCCGCCAAACGGTGAGTCCTCGTCGGGGAGTTTCACGATGGCTCCTAGCATCCGGTCGGCATACGCGAGCGTCGGCTGAATCTTGTCGCGGGCGGGCTTGTCGAGGTTCTCCGCCTGAAAGTTCGAGCACTCGAAGCCATAGCGGTTGAGTGCCCGCAGACAGGCGCTCTCGGGGTCGCTTTTCCCCTCTACGCTGGTCCGCCGGAACACCGCCACGCGGTCGTCCCGGTCGGTCACTTTGAACGAGTTTTTCGTGTGGTAGCGCTCGTTCCAGTCGTCGTACAAATTCACGTCAATCTCGACGGAGCGGTTGACTTCCCGCAGAATCACTTTGGCGAGGACTTCCGTGTCCTCGTAGTTGACGGTGAACTCCTCGGTATCGAGCGTTTCGTATCCCATGTCGTATCATCCACGCCCCCGACCGCCGGGGGCAAAACCGCACGGCCGATGAAGGCCGCCCGGTCAGCGCTCCACGTCGAGCGTGACGCGCACGCCGTCGGGGTCGACCGGCTCGCCGTCGTCGGTCCGCATGGCGTCGGCTCCACGCGAGCGGGTCAGCATCTCGACGCCCCACTCCGTGCCGTCGCCCTCGATGACGACGGCGAGCCACTCGTCTGAGGCGTCGCCCCGTTGCAGGACGAGCGCGTGACTCATCTCGGCGGCTCCCTCGGAGCCGATGACCGGATGGTCGTTGACGTGCCACGTCGAGGGGCCGTCCTCGAACGGGAGGCCCTCGACGCGCACGAACGTCCGGGGCGAGGCGTCGACCATCGCCGTCAGCGGGCGCGTCTCGGCGTCGGTCATTGGTCTCCACGCCCCTCTCGAACCCGCTTCGAGAAGTGGCGTCGTTTCTCCGCCCGGCTGTCGCCGGCGCGTGCTCGTTCGCGTCGCATCTGCTCATACGCCCGCCGGGCCTGTCCCAAGAGTTTCGGGTCGATGTTCCCGCGGTAGTCTACCATCTCGCGGATGTCGACGCCGCTGCCGATACTCAGAAACACCGTCACCATGTTCTCGGGACCCCAACCGAACTTCTCGCCGATGGTCGCCGCGTGGGCGTCGAAGGGGAGGCCGGTTATCTTCTCGCTCAACTCCCGTGGGTCCCACGGGATACCGTCGTCGGCCGGGGAGATGTCCGTCACCTCCACGTCCGAGATGCCGAGGTCCTCGTCCAGCGTGTAGAACTGCCGGACCTCCGTGAACCCCTCGCAGGGGAACAGGAGCATCCGCGTCGCGCACTCCTCGCAGTACGTTGCGAGGGTGACGAGTCGCCGCTGTTGACGGAGTTGCTCTGCGACTGGTCCCTGCGATTCGAGCACCCGGTCAGCAAGATACTGTCCGACCCTCGGATTCGAGCCGTAGGGCACGCCCTTCGAGCAGAAATCGCACTCCAAGTAATCGCGGTCAGGGTAGGCCGCTCTGTGGGTCGCTCCCTCGAACTCGGCGGTGAACTCCTCAACGGTCGTGTAGTAGTCGTCGGGGAACGAGAGACCGCTCATGGCGCTCGCCCGCTCCCGCTGTGTTGGTGGTGCATTGATTCACTCACATCCCCCGAAGGGGAAACCCCCGCACGGCCGGTGAGGGCCGCCGGGGTGGGCACGACGAACGGACGTGAAGGGGGCTGTGAGTGCAACCAACGATTCGTTCGGTGTCCGTCGTGCGTCCTCGCCACTCGATTCAACGCTCCGCGCCGCAAGCCCCCCGTAAGGGGGGACACGCGGCCGGCCCGGTGAGGGACCGACCGCGCGACCATAGCCCCCGCCGATGGACAGGAACTCGATTCGCACATCGGCGTCTCCCACAACCACTCCCCGACCGCGGAGACGCCATCGGAGAGAGGGGGGCAGAACGCGCCGGCCGATGAGGGCCGGCGCGTCAGCAGTCAGTCGTCGGCGCGGCGCTTGCGTCGACGGCCGCGGAAGTGAACGTCGACCTCGCCGCGGGAGTGTTCGGTCATGAACTCCGCCGCGATGCGATGGGCCTGCCGGGCCGCCCACCGCTGGGAGGCCGGCCGGTCCGGGTCGAGCGCCCGCACCTCAGCATGGCGGGCCGGGCGGTCGTCCACTACGTCGCCGCGCTCGTCGCGCTCGACCTCCCGCAACTCGACGCAATGGGCGAGGTCCCCGCCCATCATCTGAAACGTGTCGACCTGCAACTCGAATCGCCGGTCGTCGGCCGGGTAGTACCAATGGGAGTAGTAGCCGACGCCCTCCTCCCAGCGGCCCCCGGCTTCGCCGCCGCCGGGGTGCCACGTACCGGGGAGCGTCCGGCGCTCGACCGTCGACCACGCCGGAGCACCCGACGGGTCGGATGGTTCGCCCGGCGCTCGCAGCGCCGGCCGCGGTCGGCCGCGGGGCATCAGAGACCCTCCCACGCGGTGCGCTCCTCGCGCTCGCCGTCGTATTCGAGGACGATGACCGGCTGGTCGGCCTGCGTCCGCTTGCGAACGTCGCCGTAGGAGACGCCCTTCACGGCCATGTAGAGCCACTCCGCGACCTCCTCGACGGTCACGCCCTTTGGAGAGGCCATCCCGAAGCGCTCCTCGGGATGCTCGGCGAGAGAGACCACGTACCGCGGGTCCTCCACGATGCTCCCGTACTTTCCAAACGCATTGTACCGCCGCTTGCGCGGCGATGTCTCAGGTTCGCTCATAGTCACTCACGCCCCCGTCGTGGGGGCAGCGACCGACGGCCGATGAAGGCCCTCAGCCAGTCCGTCCGTGCTTCCGAACGTCCGCGACCTTCCGGGCGGTCTCGTCGTCTAGAAAGACCTGCGTGCCGCCGCCCCGCCCCTCGAACGTCTCGCGCATCTCCTCGTTGTCGACGGCGACGCCGAAGTAGGTGGCCCGGCGGTGGCCGTCGCCCCCGGTCGGGCGGTGCCACGGCCACGTCAACTCGGCGACCTCGCCGTCGATTTCGACCCACGCATGGGAGATGGCCTGTCCGGGATGTTTGGCGAGGACGACCCCCTCGGCGTACTGGATTCGTGAGTCGTCTATCGCCGGGTCGTCCATCGCCGCTATCACGGCCGTCTGCGCGGTTCGGTAGCAGAGGCGTGGGTGGCCGTCCGACCGATTGTAGAGTTGCCGGGCGAGGCGTTCGTCGCGCTCGGGGAGCGCCGTCGAGCGCCACGTCCCCGCGTCGAGATACGGCTCGGCGGCGAAGTCGCCGCCGTGTTCGACGCGCCACTCTAGGAAGTCCATGAGTCGGATGCGGCGGTCTCGTTCCGTGAGACCGTCAAGCCACTCGATGTACGCCTCGAAGGGCACGCCGTAGTGCTCCTCGCAGGCGGCGAGTTGCGCCAGCGTGTCCTCCTCGGCCGCGTTGTGGGTCTCGGCGAGACCGAGAAAGTACGCGATTGCCGTATTCCAGTCGGGGCAAATCGTCCGCTGGAACCGCGTTCGCCCATGCGTCCCGCTCTGGAACCGGAACAGCGCGCCGTCGTCGTCGTCGGGGAGGTCCCCGCCGGCCGAGAGCACGATTGTCCGGGGCAGGCCCGTGTGCTCGTTCGAGCGCTCGTCCTCCGGCTCCTCGCTTACAAATGAGAGGAACTCCTCGTACTCCCCGTCCACGTCGGCGTGGACGAGCACAGCCTCCTGTGTTGGATTCGGTGTCATAGTTGGGTTGGATTACACTCACACCCCCCGAAGGGGGCAGAACGCGCCGGCCGGTGAGGGCCGTCGCGTCGGTCTACTCGCCGTCGGCGGCGAACGCCTCGCGCATCGCGTCGACCGCCGAGAGCGTGTCGTCGGCGAACGTCTCGACCTCGCGGGAGACGCGCTGAAGGCGGGTCTCACACTCCATGCATCGGGCGGTCTCGATTATCACCGGGAGACCCTGATACTCGAAGGTCTCGGCCCGAAGGGGCGTCTCCGGCCAAAAGTCCGTACAGTCGTGTGTGTCGTCGGTCATGGTGTCACTCACACCCCCCGGAGGGGGCAGAACCGCGCGGCCGGTGAAGGCCGCCCGGTCAGTCTACTCGCCGTCGCTGCTCATGGAGCGCTAGTCGAGCAGCCAATGGTAGCCGGTGTCGGTCTCGCCGTCCTCGCGGTCGAAGCCGTCGAGACGGCCTTCGAGCGCCGACCAGAACGCCTCGCGGTCGTCCTCGACGTAGCTATCCTCGCCGCCGCCGAGGTAGTGGCCGAGGTCCGCGACGTAGTAGCCGACCCGTTCGAGGAACGGACCCTCACTCGGTAGCTGGTGCTCGTCGCCCAGCGACCGGAGAATCTGCTTCATCTCCCGCGTGAAGTCCGTCCACGGGTCATCGGGGTCGTCCCAAACGTCCTGTGGCTCGAACCAATACTCCTCGAACATCTGCTCCTCGAAGGGGGTCGCGTTCGGCGGGTGCGTTACCATCATCCGCCACATCCCCCGGTCGGCGTGCCACTTCAGAAAGCGGCCGCCGTGCTCGAAGGGGTGGGCGTCACCGTAGTTCTCCCAGCGGGGCTCCTCGGCGTAGAACGCCGGGTGCTCGGTCGGAGCGTACTTCGGACGCTCCCCGCTGGGGTAGCGGTACGCAACCTCTCGGTCGAGTTCGTCGTCGGTCATAGTCACTCACGCCCCTCGAAAGGGGCACAACGGCCGGGCCGGTGAGGGCCTCAGCCGTCGAAACTCGCGCCGCGTTCCCGGCGGTCGAGGGCGTCATACGCCCCGCTGTGCCACACGTCGAGCAGTTCCTCAAAGAGGTAGCCCGCTTCCGACCGCTCGGCCTCGGCGGGGAGGTCCTCGTCCTGATGGGCTTCGAGGACCGCCACCCCACGGTTCATCGTGTAGGTGCCGTGGCCCCCGTCGTCGTGGCCCGAGAGGGCGCGCAGCGACGGCAGCACGTCGTTTGCGTACCGCGCCGAGTCATGGAACGGGGAGAGGTCTATCTCCTCGCCCTCGGCGTACTCGTCGGCGTGGCCGTCGAACTCGTTGTATCCCGCGTCATACGCTAGTTCGCGGGCTTCCCATAGCCTGATTACTGGTATCGTGGTTTCGTCTGTCATGGTTGCACTCACGCCCCCCGGAGGGGGCAGCGACCGGCGGCCGGTGAGGGCCGCTCGGTCAGGCCACGCGCCGCGCGTCGTCGGGCTGTGTCCCGTAGACGACGAGACACACCACAATCGGGCGGTCCGCGTCGTGATGCGGGTGGTCCTCGTCCAGCGCGTCGGCGTGGAACACCTCGGTCAACCGCACGTCGAGACCGTCCCACAGGCCGGGCATGATGCCCGCACCGCCGGCGGGGAAGTGGTACAGTAGCTTGGTCGACTTCTCGCGGTCGGTCCGCTCGACGGGCCGCCCAGCGCCCTGAAACGCGACCCGCTCAATCAGCGCGTCGGCGGCCGCGCTCGGCGTGTCGTCGGCCGGCGCGAAGTGCTCGACCACCTCCGCGGTGGTCGTTTCAAACAGGGGCTTCTCGGGCCACTCGTCGGCGTCGTCGGTCTCCGTAGTCATGGGTTCACTCACGCCCCCGAAGGGGCAGCGACCGCCGGCCGGTGAGGGCCGCCCGGTCAGTTGTTGTATTGCGTCGAGCGGCCGGCGTGGCCGCTCGTTGAGATGCGGGTCCCGCAGCGGGGACAACAGGGCTTGCCGGCCCGGTCCCGGTCGAGGTCACACCGCTTGCGCCGTGATTGGCACACGTCACACCAGAGGCTCATTTGTCGCCCCCGTAGGTGATGGTCCGCACGTCGAGGACCGCCGGCCGCTCCCCGTCGCCATTGAGGCAGGCCGCGCCGGCTCCGCACGGCGGCCGGCCGTGGTCCCACTCCTCGGTGGAGAGCACCGCGCCGAAGCCCATACCGGGGCTCGGGTTGTGCTCGCGCTCGAAGGCGTCGGACCACTCGCCGGGGCGCACGTCCTCGGCCATCACGCGGCGGTACATCTCCTCTCCGTAGGCGTCGCGGAAACAGTCGGGACACAGTACGTCTCCGTCGTGAGCCACGCCGGCGACGCCGGGCCACTTCCCGTGGGTCGGCGCTACCGGCGGCTCGGTCTGCTCGGTCATGGTATCACTCACACCCCCGAAGGGGCAGGCCGTCGCGCCCGGTGAGGGGCGCGGCGGAATCAGTTGACCGGGCGGAGCGTCGCGCCGGTCTCGTCGGCGGCCCGCTGGGTCTCCGCAAGCGTGCTGCTCGGCCCGTCCGGGTCGTACACCGTCCCGTCGCCGGCCTCGACAAAGTAGCCCGAGAGCACCGGCAAGCCGATGCGGAGCGTCTCGGGACCCTTAGCGACGCCGGAGACGGAGACGGGTTCGTTGCGTTTCATCTCCGCTTTGAGGTCCTCCTGTGCGTTCCAGCCGTGCCAGTCGATAGTATGGCCCTCGTCGGTCCGTCCGCGGAAGTGCTCGCCCTCGACAGCGAGGACAGTCACGGCGAAAAACGGCCCGCCGTCGAGACCGCTCCTGCGGCCGATATTGAGCTTGATTCGGTCGGTCATGGTGGTCACTCACGCCCCCAGCGTGGGGGCAGAACCGCGCGGCCGGTGAGGGCCGGGCGGTCGGTCAGAACTCGACGGGCTCCGCGCCGAGGAGGTCCTCGACGGGGATGGTCCGGGTCTCCCCGGCGTTGTGGGTCCGGCCGGCGAAGGTAATCACGTCCTCGCCGAAGCCGTGGCCCTCCGCTCGCCCGCTCGACCGGAGCACGACCTCGCTGGTCCGGTTCCCGTCGCGGCGGTACTCGATGCGGACCCACTCGGGACGGCCGCCGTCCGCGAAGCGCTGGCCCGTCACCCAGCCGACCGCCGCGTGTCCCGTCGCCGGTTCGGCGGGACGGTTCACGCCGGGGCCTCCTCCCGGTCGCTCTCGCGGCCGGGGTAGTCGGTGATTGCGGACTTGACGGCCGCCGGCGTGTCGAGGCTCCGCGCCCAGCGGTCGGCCGCGCTCCGCTCCTCGCGGGACCAGAAGCGCTCGGAGACGTGCTCGAAGCGGTCCGCGCCGTAGGCCGTCGGGTCGACCCGGTAGACCGAGACCGCCGGGCGGAACACGAGCGAATCGCGCTCGCTCGGCTCGTTCCGGTAGCTCTCGACCACGTAGCTCGGACCGTCGGCGTCGAGGACCGCCCGCACGGTCCAGCCGCGGCCGAACAGGTTGGGGCCCATCTCGTCGACGAACTCCCGGCAGAGCTTGCGCTCGCAGTCTGTGCTTACGTCTAGCGTTGGGTTCGCTGTCATGGAGTCACTCACGCCCCCCGAAGGGGGCAGCGACCGCGCGGCCGATGAGGGCCGCGGCGGTCGGGTCAGATGTCGAAGCGCTCGGCGAGTCGCTGCAAGCCGCTCTGGAACCGCGCGCCGCAGTCGAGGCAGCGCGTCGAGGCCGTCGAGGCTTGCACGCGGTCGCTATCGCACTCGGGGCAGATGCGTGCCCGTTCGCTCTCGGTCATCAGCCCCATTGGTCCGCGTAGTGCTCGAAGCCGCACAACCGGCACGAGAAGGTAGTCTCGCCCGCTATGTTGTGCATCCGATGCGCCTCGAACGTCGCCCCCGAGTGACCGCACTCGGGGCACTCCTTCGGGAAGTGCGCGATAAATTCCGATACGTGGTCATATGAGCTATGCTCGCCGTGTTCCGGGTCTCCCCTCGTTACGGCGGCTCGCTCGACGGTCACGCGGCCGGCAAGCCACGGGAGCGAGAGCCACTCTCGAAGCGTCCGAACGGCCCCGACGGGCGGGGTCCTCGGTCCGTCGTCGTTGTGCAATATCGCGTCCTCAATCGTTTGCAGCGCGTCGGCCACGTCGTCGGCCGGGGGGAGGTCCTCGATGGACCTCACGCGCCGCTTGGTTTCGTCGGTCATGGTATCACTCACGCCCCCCGCGTGGGGGGAGGCCGCCGGCCCCGGTGAGAGGGTCGACGGCGTGGCCTCACGGCCACAGACGACGCCGGCCCGGTGAGGGGCCGGGCGTCGCTCAGTCGTCGCTCGGCGGTCGCACTCGGCCGTTGTGGACCTCGAACTCCGTACCGTATTCCGCGCGGTACTGCTCGGCGAGTTCCGCGCTCTCAGCGTCCCACAGCACGGTAATCACGAGAATATGGTGTGCGTCGGTGCCGTGATGCTTGTGGCGCGGTCCGAGGGAGGCCCCGCCGTAGCTCTCGGTGAGCCGGGCGTTGTAGGAGGTCCAGAGGTCAAACGGGAGGCCGAACCCGCCGGGCGGGCAGAACATGAACACCGTGCTTCCTCGGCCGTTGTGCCGGACCTCGACGGCCTCCGAGTTCGGGATGAACTCGCGGACCTTCGCGGCGAGGTCGTTCACGCGCTCCTCGTGGAACGCCTGCCGGAGTTCGCCGAACGCCTGCAAGTCCGCCATGCTGGCGTCTCGGGTCTCCTCGGTGGCTATCGCGTCATGTGGTTTATCGTCGGTCATGGTGTCACTCACGCCCCCCGCGGAACGGGGGGACGACGCTCCCGGCGTGTGACGGGCGAGAGCGCCGGCGGCCGGCCGATGCGGGGGGATAGTCCGCGCCGGTTGGCAGTCCGACCGCAACGCGGAACGCGCGCCGTGATGCGCCCGCTCCGTGGGTGAGAGAGCACGCCTCGAAGCGCGCTCCCTCTTAGTGAGTGAGTGTTCAGACAACCCAGCGACCACGCACGCGGTCATCGAGACCGTGGCGGGAGGCCGCACCGTCGTTCGGAACTGTTGGGGCCGCCGGTCTCCTCGGCGTGCGCCGTCGCTGGGGGAAGTGTGGAGGATTTGGCCGTCGAGGACCTGCACCGCCGCATACCCGTCACGGTCCTGTCGTTCGGCCTCTCGGGGCATCGCCCACCCCGGTAGCGCCTAGAGCCTCTCTGCCGTCCTGACGGGCCACAGACGCCGGCCGACGCACCGGAGAATTGAACTCCGGTCGGGGTCACCAGACTACGCCAAACTGCCGACGTGTGGCCGTCTCAATGCCTCCGTGTCCGTGCTCCCGAGAGGCCGACGTTCGCCGGCTTCGGTCCCGTGGCGGTCCTCGCTACCCCTCCCCC
>Ga0208814_1000196_pt1 | contig 43204 bp, 39 predicted proteins | sample MalvirAntarct_55_FD_184253 | JGI IMG/M metagenome (GOLD analysis project Ga0208814, IMG submission 184253) | Marine viral communities from the Global Malaspina Expedition - Malaspina viral metaG Antarct_55 (SPAdes) (version 2) | ecosystem: Environmental > Aquatic > Marine > Oceanic | place... | reverse complement strand
GAATCTGAATTTTGTAATATAGTTTCTATTGAATTTCCGGACGATTTAGGCATTTCTAAAGACATATTATCAATTATTGATGAAACTAATAATGAAAAGGTAAAGGTTAGGTTAAATGAAGATTTAACTGAAAGAGGAGTATATGCTCATATTGATGACCAATTCGTTCAAAACGGTATAACTTGGAAACATCAATCAGCAAACATTGCTTCCGGTTTTCTTTCTGAAGAAAGAAATATAATTAGTTTATTAGATTACTTAAAAACTTTAGAAGATAAAATTTCATCTTTAGAAGCTCAAATAAATAAAACGGTTGGTATTTTACTTGTTAAAATAGAAGACGAAAGTGGTAATCAAAAAATTGTTCAAAATAATACAAGTGTTCCAATTTTTGCTGGAAACTATAAAGATGAAGTTTCTTCTTTAGATGAACCTAAAGGAACTATAATAACTAAGAACTATTTTATTAGAATAGAAAATGATGCCGCGACACCTATTCAATTGTCGGTTGCATTGGAAAGGAATAACGCCACGATTTCTAACCAAGACGGTAGTAAATTAACAGGAGTAGGTAGTGATTACTTAAAATCACCGTTAGGATTAAGCAACCCTAAATCAGAAGATATCGTTTCAAAAACAACAGCTTTTAAATTACCCTTTCAAAGTTCACAAGTTAAAGGTCAATTTATATATTCTAGATTTAAAGATATAACAACTACTAAAACTCTTTATGAAAGTAGTGGTACAGTACTCGGTGATATATATAAATTTGATGGATTCACAGGAACTTTACCTATCAATACTCAAAATTACAAAATAGATAATAAATTTTTCATATGGGATGGCAACGCACCATCAACTACTGTAATTAACGGACACAAAGCTGATGAGGTAACTTTTGATATAGATAGAACTTATGTTCATTGTCAACATCCTGATTTATTTGATGGAAATGTAACAATTGATGCAGATTGGAAAAATAGTAATACTTCAATTACTAAAAATAGTAATAAAAATTCTAGTAATTCAGAATTTTATCAACAAGCTTCATTTAAAAACGGATCCTCTCTTTTAACTTCAGTAACATCTAGTAATAAAATATCTTTTCAAGAAAATGATAAATATTTATTGGGCCCAGCTTCTTGTGGAAGTTATTTATATCTAAGTCCTTTAGATTACAGTAGTGTTAGGGTTGAAGGAAACGATAAAACAAGTAAAAAAGAATTACCTTTTGGTGCTGGAAGTGGTATTACTTTACAAGTTGTATATCAATATAGAATGACTGATTATTTTGGTGCTGGAAAGTTAGGTATAGGTAAAGTATCAGGACAAGATGGGATTACTCAATTACAATATACAAAAATCTTAGGATTGGACATATATTATGATGAAAGTAAATTTTCTTTTGATATTGAAATATCATCTAGATATAAATCTAATTCTATTGGTGCATCAGATGTTCCAAGTTCAACATTTCAAAATACTATAAATCAAACTACGAATAACGTAAGTCAGATTACACCTACTATTTCGTAGGTGTAATTTAAAATAAATAAATTTATTTTTTACTTTAATATGCACACATTAACTCAATTTATTGATGAAAAAAACCGTAACCGATCATGGCAACTTTATACTAAGCGCCGAACTAGTATCAAAAAAAGATTGCAAAGATATAATTAAATTTATAGACACTCACGAAAAAGAACATAGTGTATTAAGAGATTATTCAGAAAAAAATAGAAATACAAATTCTAAAGAAATAATTCTTTCAGATATTATAGATTTACCCAAAGCAAAAGAAATTGACGATATTATATTTAAAAGAATAAGTGAAGCTATAAAGAAATTTATAGTACAAAATATTCCTAATGCGCCAAATTTAATGAATAACCTTGAAGATACTGGTTATCAACTAAGAAAAATAATCGGACCTACGTTACAACATGCCGATGGTGTTCAAGTAAATATTTTAAGTAAAGGTACATATAAATATAGAATAGGAACACTTATAATTTCACTTAAAGATACTGGAGATGAAATAGTATTTCCCCATTTAGATGTAACAGTTCCCTTAAAACAAGGAACTATTCTTTTCTTTCCACCTTATTGGACACATGTTCATTATAGTACTTGGGCCGAACAGGAAGGATATAGGATTCAAACCTGGCTTACAAACACAAATGATACGGAATAATGATTATAAAACCTACTATTTTAGTAGGTTTTTTTATTTGATTAAATATTGAAAATAGATACATTGGAATGGCAAAAGTATTCACAAATAAAACATCATATTCTTTATTAAAAACTAATCCTAAACTTACAGGAAATATCAAAATGGTAGTTGATAGTAAAGGAGATATTTTTATTGAAACTATTGATGCTAGTCCAGAACTTACAAGAAACAAATACAAAAGAGTTAAATTAGACCTAGAAAATAATTGGTCTAGTTCTATTTATAATTTTTTCAATAAAGGTTCAATACCTAAAACACTTTTATATGCACTAAAAGACAATGAAGATTTTTATTCTATAAAAACAGATTTTAGTAAACAATATTATACTGATTATCAACAAGGAATTAAACCAAAAATTTCTAAATTATATGATGAGCAAATTTCTTACTTTGCACCAATATGGTTAGAACCTAACGATATTCCTGAACATTTTGCAATTTTCAAGATACCTGAACCCGTTTCAGTTTCTACGAAAAACGAAGTACTACCTTTCAATGAAGATATTGAAAAGCAAATTTATGATACTAACTATTTCGATACATTTCCGGATTCCGGAGCAACAGGAGCAACTGCTAGTGATTATTTTTTCAAGACGGTACTTTCTAAGGCAAAACTACATAAAGTTTTTGATTTAGGAGCAGATTCTACATTAGGTAAGTATTTAAGAAATCATATAAATGATGTAGAAATGCCAGAAAGCTCTTTGACTATTGATTGGAATATAAATTCTAATAGTACAATCAATGGGATATCATTAGAAAAAAGTGGATTCGTAAAACAAGCAATGGATATGTTTAGTGAATCATTTCCGGTAGATAAAACAATAACTGAATTTGATAATTATATTACAAATCAATTTCAAAATAAAGGAGTTGTTCATCCTAACATCATAAATTTAGAATTTTTATTTGATGATGAGGAAGATGCTGATTTTACAATTAATAGATATTTTGGTGTATATTTCAACAAAAACGATATATCTAAATTTAATTTAGATAGTAAAGCATTCTACGATAAAAAATACGATAATATAAAACAAAACAAAGATATTGAATCTAAAACTTCGGTTGATGTTCTTTCTGATTCTAATATTATATTAAAAAATAAAGATGGAATAAAATTATTTGTAGATTACGGAACAGAGTACAACGTACTTAGTTCTGATATAAAAGGGGGTAACTTTTTACCTTATGTTTATTCAACAGATAGAAAATTTTACGACTTAGAAAATAATTTAGATTGGCAAAGTAGTGAATTGATATTAAAAGACAAATCTATAAATACAAGAGATTTTAAAGGATTTACAAAAGATAGTGTAGGTATAATTCCTTCAACAAAAACAAATAAATCAGGTAGGTCTTATTTTGAATTTAAAATCACAGGAACTACGAATTCATTTGAATTAAGAATAAAAGATGTAGATGAATACAAATCTGATTTCAATAAAAAACAAGTTTTTATAGGCGATACAGGATTACCTAAAGGAACATTTGTTGATAATAAGTTTTCTTTAAGTGGAACACCAGATGAAGTTGCAAATGCAATAGTTTCTGCAATAAACTCATATTCAGATTCGGATGAAGATTTCAATATGTATGCAATTACTAAGTTTGATAAAGTTATTGTTTTTACTAGAGGGATTAATGAATATTGGAACAAATACAAATACTTGATTTTTAGTAAAGATTCTAATTTTCCTAATACTATTGAAGTGCCTTATAAAACTTTCGGCAATCTTACAGATTTCAATACAAAAAGAGCAACACCTGGACCACAAGGTTCAACAGGGCCCGCATTTTTAGATTACGATGCCATTGTTTCAAGTTCTGCATCTATGTTTATTAGCCCATCATTTTCTATTTTAGAAAGTAATTTAACAAACGGAAATAATGTAAGTGAAAATAAAATAAGAATTCCTATTGAATTTAGTAGTTACTTTAATACTTCTTTGTTTTTGAAAACACAAACTTGGTATTCTAAAATTGTTTCTGTTGATGCATATTTAGATGAGCCAGTCTTCGAAAGTGGTAGAATAGTAGATTTTACAAATTTCGATAGTTATAAAACTATAAATTGTGAAGGAAATGTTTGGGTATCTAAAGGTGCTCATTCTGAATTATACGAAATAGAAACTAATAAAGTTGGATTAATGTCAATGTATCCAATTAAGCAATTTGATGTTGACCAATTCAGAAGTGATTATGGAAAAGATGGTGATGGATATATTGATAAATTAAATGGTCTTTATACCGAAAAAGGTGGAACGAGTGTAAATGCTTCAAACAACCAAGTATATCCTAATGCTTTTAACATTTCATTTCAAATAAAAAGTTTCAAAGACAGTGGATTTAAAAGATTGGCAGGGAAAATAGATGAAGCAACAAACGATATTGCAACCATTACAAATGAATACGACAGGCTTTCAGAAAATGAATTACCCGAATTATCTATAAAAGGTAGAATTATACCTTATGTTAATAAATGGGTCTATGATGATGACGGAAAAGACGTTAGAGAAAATAATTACAGAATGACTAGTAATAGTGCATTTAGTTATGATAATTTTTCTCCTTCTTCTAAAAACATTTTACCTGATTTTAGATTCTTTACACACGAATGGTACTACCTACAAAAATATCCATATTACTTAACTACAAAAGAAAAAATTGAAGCGTTTTCGTATTTTGAAAATGCAATAGAAAAAGGTAGTTATGAAATAGGCGCTACTAGTGATTTAGGTATAAAAGATGTAACGGAAGATAAATTTTTAGAATATTTTACTGAATATAAAGTAGGTGCAACCGGAGGTGATTACTATTTCCCGGCAAAAAGAAAATATTCTATAATAAGCGGAGGTAACGAAGATTCGTTTGCTGAAACTTTTTTTAGAGGTTCTAAAATAAAATTCAAAAGAAGAGTTGAAAATGATACCCTATTAGATTCTAATATACAAAACATAGGAGTTTTCAAAAGTGATGAATTCAATGATTACAAATTTAGTGCTATATTAACTAACAATACAGAAAATGCATTAAAATATTCGGTAATTGAAAATAAGAAATACAAAACTATAACTATGATTATAGAAGCCAAGTTGCAAGACTATTGGTTGAACTATGACAATAGTGGAAATTATGGAGCAACTGCTTTACTTTTAGATAGAAGTTCATTGTATATTTTAGAAGATAAATTTGATATTACATCAAACAATTTGTATGCAGATACGGAATTAAACGGGTCTATTTCTCCATTTTTAGGAGAGGTTCTTAGTGAAGTTCCAAATTTTACAGGAAACGCAATTGATGGATATACAATAAATGGTACTCAAAATATAGCAAATAATTCTTTACCCAATTTTACAAATCAAATTATACCTAATTCAGATGGAGAATATTCCAAAATAGAAATTTCAACCTTTTTAGGTTCTAATTTACCAAAATTAGTTATAGACAAAATTAAATCTGTAAGTAAAAATACTATTACGGCTGGAGAATTTTATTATGAGACCTTAGTCGGACAGATACCTTTAGATCCAACGTTTTCTGCACTTTATCCAACACCTATTCAATGTTTAGATAAAATACCTAAATATATTAAAGGAGGATTTAATGCATATAAAGGTTTAATAAATGAAATAAGTTTTGCTTCTATATTTGATAAAGTTAATACCGGAAGTGCTGATGTTAATTATCTTACAGTAGACGAAGTGGGAGCAACATCTACAAATACATTTTTAATAGAATTCGAAGATTATTCTATGAATGTAAAAGCCGATTATGTAACTAGCGAACCCGTTATTTTTAATGGTGTTAGTAATAGTAATTTTGAACCAATAGGTTCTAAAACCGTAGGATTGAACAATACTTATTTTTCAACTATGTTTAGATTCAATGGAAAATACAACCCAAAGGTTAATGATGTAATATACTTTAGTGAAGATTTTGATACAAAATTTACAGATGCAATAAGAAAGCAATTAAGATTTACAAATACTAATTTCTTTAGTACTTATCCAGGATTTGGTTTATATAAACAATTATATATAAATAAAATTAATGAACAAAATCCTTTAACTATATTAGATTTAAACAAAGAGGGTTCGCTACGACCAGAATTTTGGAAAGTAGGAGAAATTTCTATTGATAAACAAGATTCTTATATTTTTAGAAGTTGTTGGGACCACAATTTTCATAAAAAGTATGATAGTAAAACTAATTTTACAAGTTTTCCGGGATATATTGAACCTAAAGAAGTACAAAGTTTTTTAGCGTCTACAATTATGAATATACCGGATGATGTAAAAATTGAAAAGTACAGTTCTTCAAATATTGTTATTGATATAAATTTGAACAATATTGTTTCGGGTCAAATAAAAAACACACAAGAATTAATTGATACTATTAATCCAAGTTTAAAACCATTATTTGAAAAATATGTAAATAGTACTTATAACTTTCAAAAATTAGATACTTTTGATGATGACATTGAAAGATACATAAAAACAAATATTTTACCTAGATATTTTTCAAGAGAAATATATGCATATGTAAAGTACAGTTCTAAGTTATCGAATGAACCGGTTTTAGAAACAAGTAAAACCGAACAAGAATTAATATTAGATGGATTTACTAAATTAGAAAACATAAGATTTGTTCAACAAAAATTTAGCGATTTTGATTTCAACTTTACTTATAATAAACCAAGTGATAGAAATGCAACTCTTGCCTTTATTACTAAAGTAACTACGGTTTAGTTATTGATTAAATATTCTAAGTTCGGGTATTATATCCCTTAAAATAAAGTTGATTACATGGCAAATATACACATAAAAGAATTATTCGGTTCTGATAACATCACAGATTTAACAGAAAAAGTTAATTTTAATTTTGACCAATTAATATTGGCCGGAGGTGGACCCGAAGGTCCAATCGGTGGGACTGGTCTTGATGGGGTTTCGGGTCCGGACGGAAAAAGAGGTTCACAATGGGTGGCCGGTTTTGGAGCTACTACTATTAATTTACCAACAGATGGGGTTTATAGAGATAATGATTTTTTATTAGACGATGGTGGTAGTTTTGTCAGTGGTGGAGCGACTGGTCAAGTATTCTACTATAAAGATACTACAAGTACATGGGTTGACACCGGAATAAATTTACGAGGACCGAAAGGAGATGTTGGAGGTGATGGTGATGGTTCAATCAGTATATTGCCCGGATTAACTCAAACTTATGGAACTCAATCGGCATTTGTTCCTACAGAAGCAAAACTTGGTGATTTCATTACTGGTTTAGATACTAGTCTTGATGAAGATGATTATAAAAAAGGGGCTAGTCAAGCATATATTAATGCCGGTGTAGATTATTCAGTAATAGGAAGAGGAAACAATTCACTTGTTTTAGGTAGATATGCAACTCTTTTTCCAACCGGACTTGCTGGTTCAAAATTTACGCCACCTGGAGCAGCGGGTTCAACAAACGGATACCCGACAAATTTTCCTCAATTAGAGGCAAATGTTCCTATGTTGTATGTTTCACAAAATGACTACCAGGACCCAACAATTATTGATAATACTTATAAAAATGGTATTTCGATAGGATTAACTAAATCTCATCCTAATAGCCAATATGGTAGTGATGACCCTTTTAGGATTGGGATGGACTATAATAATAATGCAAATATTAGTATAGAAAATAAATTTCACGATTTAAGGATATCGTCTACTAAATTATTAACTTTGTCGGCAACAAATAATTCAACTTTTTTTAGACTTGGAAATATTATTGCAAGAACCGTTACCGGACAAACTCTGGATGAAAGGTCAACTAAATTATTTTCAGGACAATATACAAATTTCAAAATTAATAATAGTTTTTTTGTAGACTTATCTGATGCTAGTTCAAGTACTAATAATAATGAATTAATACATAATGCACAATCTACTTTCTTTCAAAATGATAAATTTTATGACTCAGATGTGTCTGGTAGTACCGATAATGATACTCGACAAGAAATTTCAAAAACTTTTATTGGAACAAAAAATAATTCTAGTGGAAAAATAGGTGCTAACGAATTAGTATTTTTTAATGGTGATTCACTTACAACAGATGCTGATGGGAAAACTATTACTAGGTCAATTGACCCGACCATTACCACAACTGGTTCTTCTAACACAACTTTTCAAGAACGTTCTATGTTCGATTCAAACAGTAGATATTTTGAATTTAGAATCGGACAAACTACCGTAAAAACAGGAAGAATGGATGGTGTTAATGCAAATGGAACCCCTAAGATAGACCCCCTTTATCCGAACAATACAATAAATATAACATATCAAGGTCAAGGTTACGATACCCCTTTTATACAATATTCAGGTATAGATTTATTTAATACTTATACTGATTCTATAAATGGTGGTGCTTTTAGAGGTTATGCACCTTATGCTGTTATTCCAAATGATAGTGCTTTAGAAGAAGCATTAGGTTACGACATAAAAGACCCAATAGGATTTACGAATGCACAAGATTATAGTGGTTCTAGGTCAATGTCAAGAATGGGTATTTATCCAGGATTTTTTAGAAAAGAAAAAAATGGTACTACTTATACGAGTGGTACTGCTGAAGAAAGACAAGCTAAATTCTTTGATGTTGCACACAGAATGATGCCAACTGGTTCATTGGATGTATTCGGAACGGTAAGAATAAGAGAACAAGAAACAACAGATAATGGTGCAAAAGATGGATGGATTGCAGTAAATAAAAAAGATGGTATTTTAGGATTTCAAGACCCTAATGCCGTTGGTGGTACTATTGGAACACCTACCTTTTCTATTATTATGTTTCCAGAAATGGCATCAAATAAATTTAGTTTTTATGTTGCAAGTAAAAAGACACTTGGTTCTGCAATAGCAACTGCTGAAAAAGCGTATGATTTTAAACCTGGTACTACCGCTGGAAATTTTTCGGCATTTCCCGGAAAAGGTTCAGAGGAATTAAAAGATTATTATATGTGTAACGGTGCTGTTTTGGCAGATGTTAGAGATATATTAGTAACAGGACCATTTTCAAAAATGAAAGGTATGAATGTTGATGCCGATGATGGAAATGAAAATGTTCAAAATGGAATTAATACAGGTACTGGTATCAGTAATACACCAGACTTTTTGTATGAAGTAAACAATGAATATATTTCTCCTGACGGGAGTTACACGAATGCTAGTCCAGCATTAGTATTTGAAAACATGTCAGTGGGGCAATATTATGCAAATGTTATGAATGGGAGTACTGTTATAGAAAACCTTTCAGTCAATAGGAAAAATGGGTTTAACAATGTTACAAAAACCGCTTGGGGATATAGTGTATTGGCCGGAAGTAAAATAGAATCTGGGTTTAGAGTTGTTCTACCTAATTATTTTGGTAGAGTTGCAAAAATGCAATTTCCAAATTCTGAATCAATAATAAGAGCAATAGGTGGTGATAAAATTACCAAAGAATTCAGTACAGATACTAGGGATTCTGGATATACTTATTATAAAACCGGTAATAAAATTACATATAATAAATCTTGGATGATGAAATCTATGTTTGACCCGGGAGGTTTCCCTTATATTAATGGTCTACAAATGCCAAGAAATGTAACTAAAACAGCTGCACACGTACACAATAAAGGAACTTATTCCATCCTGTCCCCGGAAATGATTCCCTCTTTGCCAGTAAGTGCATCGCTTAGCACCAGTTATGGAGCACATGCGCATGTATGGGTTGGTGACGAAAAACCGTTTAAAGGCGTACAACACGATGTTCGAGGAGCAAACGCACAAAGCGAAGATGATACCGCTGATAATTCTACAGATGCAGAGATTGCTGTGTCAGGTGCTCACGGACATCAAAATGACGCATTTGCAGGGGAATCTGGGAGTGCCGGTAGTGAGGTTTTATTTTCAACTGAAAGAAGTTGGATTGATGGTCAAGGAAGAGATTATGCTAAGGCAGCTAATAATCAAAGTGGACAAGCAGTTGAAAATTATGCTAAAAATTATGATATTAACGGATTTGAAATAAAAAGATATTTTGCATATGTCATTGGTGGTACTAATTCATCTCTTAATATATATAGCAATTTTAGTAACTGGGTTAATTATGAGGTTGATACAACCCAAACTAATCCTAGTAATTCAGCCCCTGACCAATCTGGGCAAAAGTTTATTTCTCCACCATTTAAAGGTACTATAATGGCAATTAATCTAAAAGGATTAAGAAACCCAAATAGGTTAGGTGATGACGGAAACCCGTCAGTAATAACAGATTTACATTTTGTAGGAGGTGTTCCACAATGTGGGATAGTTTTTTCAGCCACTCCCCCGGGAACAGATATGTCTTGGTATTCAGAATTAACTAGAACTAATGAATCTAATTATACATCGCCTGGTATAAACTTCACTAATACAACTGATTATTTGAATACTGCGTTGTTTAACAGTAGTTTGGGTTATAAATACGACAATACCGCTGATGCAAATGCAACATCTGGTTCAATAGTACGTGTTGCGGGAATACCTATGTTGTATGCATACGAATATGGATTTAAACAAATGGCAAGAAATGATGATACTATGCATCCGGAAACTTTTGTAGCCACTGAAGGATGGGGGTATCAATTAACATCTACTTTAGATTATAAAGCAGAGACTGACATAACAAAAAGAAGAGTTTGGGATTTATATAGAACTAATTTAACAAGAAGAAATGATTTTAACGCATAATGAAAATAGGTAAATTAGAAATATCGACAAACACATTTATTATTGCTTTACTAGTAGGGGTTATTCTCCTATTAGTAAAATGCAATAATGATTCAAGAAAGAATTTAGAAGCACAAAGTATAATAAGTAAAAATAATATACAAGTACTTAATGATTCTGTAAAATACTTGAAAGGAGAAAACGGACAAGTTATTGCTGAAAGGGGAATTCTTATTGCAAACAAAAAAGATTTAAAAGAAATAAATTCTCAATTGTATAATAAGATAAATGATTTAGAAGAATCTATTCCTAATCTTAAACCAAAGGTAGTAATTGATTACAAAACTAAAATAGAACACGATACTGTTTATATAAGTTCTGATTTAGAATTTATTAATGATAGTTCATATATTGTAAACTTTAAAAAAGATACCATATATGATGAAAATAATTCTAGAAGTTTAGAAGGAAAAATATCTATTGGATTACTTGCAGATAGCATTTCTAAATACAATAAGGTAAAAGTTAGTGATGTAAAATTAACTAAAGACATCATAAATATGAATGCAACTTTAGTTTTAGGTACAAAGGATAAAGAATTGAAAGTTTGGTTAGAAAGTAAGTATCCTGGTTTTGAAGCCAGTAAGATAGAAGCAGTAACTTTAGATCCATCAATTCATCCTGAATTAAAGAAATTAAATAATAAAAAGTACAGTGTTGGTCCTTACGTTGGATTGGGAATAGGTCAGAATTTATCTATCTTACCCACATTCGGAATCGGAATACAATATAGTATTTTCAAATTTTAACAAAAGACAATGAACGTATTTCTAAATTTAGACAGTTCTGATTTCTTACTCGAGTATACATACTACGATTCTGCAAGTCCGGAAATAATAAACACAACCAGCGCACCTTTTTATTTGATGCAAAACGGTCACGATGGAAGTTCATTGGTAATGAATCAAGATGCCTATGGTGCGACATCAAATAATACAAGAAGTCGTTCTGTTGTTCAAATTGCTAGTGCATCAAAAGAATTTGCTCTTTTAACAACTAATAAATTGGGCACTGTATATAATGACTACGATAGTAAATTAACAAATACATCAAGTTTACCTTTAACTTTTACATCAGTAGAAGGAGTAAAATACGATACTGTTAGATTGCATTTTATTCAAGGATTTACCTTCAATGATTTTTTCTCAGGAATAAACATTGATATTAGCGCTAAAGATAAAGTAGATAAAAAAGTAAATCTATTAAGTGCCATTTATAGAACTGAAGATAATTTTGAAATAATGAATCCTAATCCGTTTTTATATTCGGGTAGACAGTATTCATCTTACATAGAATTTAAAATTCCATCTTTGAGATATCTGATTGATACCTCAGGTACAAATACAGATAAACTTGCGTATAAGATTACTGATGGAAACGGTTTTTATGCAAATACATTATTAGATATTAGTGTAGGTAAATTTTCAGATATAACAAAATTAGACAATCAACTTTACACCAAAAGAATTTCTGGTGGTACCACATCTATTTCAACAAAAGATGATTTTTCAGAAGTAGGTGTCTATATTAACGAAAGTACAAGTGGTGATTATATAGAATTCTACGGAACTTATAATGGTGCTATATTCGGTGATTATATGCAAAGTTTAAATAGTAGTGGATTAGGTAATCACATTGCAATACATAAATTAAACATAACCGAACAATTACCTAATACAATAGGAAGTTATAATATTGTAGGTAGATATAATCCATTAACAAATGTACCAAATTTAAGTGATAATACTTACTTAGCAAATTTTACGGATGGTGATTATTGGGTAGCAACGGAAACCGGATTTTCTTCTCAATTAAGTAAAGATGTAAAAAAAGGTAATTTTATTGTGTATGATTCAAGTTTAGCAGGACTGATAAAAGTTGATGTTATTGATTCTTACGATATTCAAAATTATTCAAATATTTCTAAATTAATTAGAACAGGGGAACAAGAATTTATACAAGATAGTAATTTCGTAGACGAAAATACATTTAGACCAGTCTTGAAATTCGGAGGTAGCGCATTATCTTACAAATTAGATTATACATTACAAATATTCAATACAAGCACTAATAGTACTATTGAAAAAAGAGGTACTTATGTTAGTTTTGAGCCACAAAAATATGGAAAAGAATTATTGAAATTGAATACTAGAGATAATATTCAAGTTTTTAATGTATTCAACAAAAAACCAATAACAACAATAACAAATACTAGTACAGCAACCATTAGTAACGGCATAGAAAGTACAGATTTATATAGTAAAAACTTAACTGCATTTAAACAAGTTAAAAATGTATACTCAGGTGTTACAGAAGTAAACATAGATTCGGATGGTAAGATAACCCCAAATGTAAATCCAGATTCTGTTACAAATATTAAAGGACAAGGAACTGCATCTGTTTACATATCACCTTTTGATACCTTTTTGCAATTTGCATTATATGAACAAATAGAAAATAAATCATTTAGAAGTATTGATTTGAATAAGGTAGGACAAATTTTTATGAATTTTACCAATAAAAAAGGTGAAATCATAAAAATAGAAAGTACTAAAAATCAAAACGTAGACGAATCAAAAGGTCAAGTTCTTTTTAGAGTTAAATCTGAATTGTATAATCAAGTAATAGATTCTGGGAATGATGTGTTTTTTATAACTTGTAAAGTTGGAGAAAATAGTCCAGAAAGTCCTTTATATACAGGAAGATACAAAGATTATTCAAAAATTGTAGATGATGAAATTGAAATATTAATAAATCAACAAAGACAAGCAATAAGTGATTTGAATGAGAATATAATTGATTTAGATAGAAGGTTAATGCTTTCTATAAAAGAAAATCTCGAAGCAGCTTCGTCTAGTAAAGAATTAGAAGCAAAGTTAATGAAAGTAATAAAATCTAATTTAGCATCTAGTTCAAATAATAAAGAATTAGAAAGAAAGTTAACCGAAGCGCTATCATTAACAAGTATTACTAAAAATACTGGTTCAACTGCTAACGATAAATCAATTGATGATAATTCAATGAATATAAAATCTAGCACATTTAATCCATTTGGACCGACTAGTATTGCTGGACCGACTAGTAATCCATTTAATATTTCGGGACCAACAAATAGAAATAGATAATAAAAAACATTTAGTTATATGCGCCACCTTGCAAGAAAAGATTTATTTTATATTGAATTTACTAAAAAGTTTATTCCTGATACAATTGAAGAATTCTATAAGCCATATGTAAAGAATATGCCAACTCAGTTGGAAAGTCCTAGAACTTTAGTAGAAAGTACTTTACAAGGAGTTACTATTCCTAGTTATCAATACGAAGGAGTTGAACAAGGTTTCGTTGACACTCTTAATAAGAATGAAATAAAAACAACTTGGAGAAGTACCTTGAATGCACAAGAATTAACAGAAAAAAATCTTACGTTAACTTTTAAATTAATAAACGGTTATGTAAACTATTGGATTCTTTTAGATACATTTTTCTTTCATTATGATATGAAAAATCCGAGTGCTTTCATAGGAGACATTACTTTAAGAATGCTAGATAATCAAGAAAATATAATGTTTAGTAGAGTATATCGAGATTGCATCTTAACAGGAATTAGCGATTTCGAACTTAGTTATTCTGAAAATATACAAACATTTGAAACTTTCAACATTACTTTGCAATATAGTAAAGTTGAATCAACTTTTGCGAATCCAGGAAATCCTAATACCTTTACTAGTAATCCTAGTAAGTTTACTGGAAAAACAACTTGATTAAATAAAAAAAAGGATATTAAGTGAAGAAATTTAAAAATATACGCGATTCAATTTCATTCGATAGTTTGAATGAAGAAAAGAAAATGCCCTTAGATAAGTATTTACAAGGTCTAAACGATTTAGAAAGTGCTGCAAGAGATGAAAGAAATCCTTTAGTTACAAGTGGTGTTCTAAAAGACTACTATAATAGAGCTATGCAAATAGGTAATAAATCAAATCATTTTGATAGTAAACTTAGAAAGAAAATAAACAAGATTAATAAAGAACTTGCTAATTTAAGTAGTGGTAAAAAAACAAATGAAATCATTGCCGATAACATTGCTTTGATTCTAAAAGAAATTGAAAATCAAGATAAATTAGGAATTTTCAATGAGAATGATTTTGCGGCAACACCTGGTTCTGTTAATGGAATGGGGGCAGTTGAAATACCCGAAGTAGGTGGTAAATTAGGTAGTGGGGATGTGTTCGGTGGAACAGCAGACGATGAAGTTTCTGTTCAAGAACCCGCCAAGACTATTTCAATGAAAAAATTCAAAAAAGTTAAAGAAGATAAAACTATTTCAGAAAAAGAAATTTATATTCCTATTAACGATTTTGGGGACCCAGCAACTTTAATACAAATTTTAGCAACTGAATTGTCAAAAAGAAGTTCTGAAGACTTTTCATCTATTGTACCCGAATTAACTAATTTAGAAGTTAGTTACAATGGATTAGTAGATATAAAATCTTTAGATACTATTTCAAGAATATTAGATACGGATAAAAAAGTTCTAAAAAAGAAAATGGATAAAATAATATCTAAAAATATTGAAGTCTTAGAAAATTTACAAGTAGAATTGTTAATAAAAGTAATATCGGACCCAGAATCTTTAAACGAAGGAATAATGGGTAGAGCATTGGGAGGTATAGCTGGTTTTGCATTGGGGCCAAAAATTGGAAAAGCAATTGCAAGAGTTCTTGGTATAGAAAAAGGACCACTTTTTAATGTTCTTACTTCAAGAATAGTTAGTGCTGCATTAGCCCAAGAATTAACAAAAAAATTATTTTAATGCAATACTTATTTGAATTTGTTAAAGAAGATAAAAAGATTAAAAAACACGAAAGACTTTTGATTGATTCTGTTATTGAATTCATGCAAGATAAATTAAAATTCAAACCTAATAGAATAACAGTAAAGAAAAAGTTTTCTGATACGCATATCGGAGATGTTGTACTTAGTGACGCATCTTTGAACAAAGGTAAATTTACATTACATTTTAATCCGGACCAAGGTTATAGAATGATAATAGGTGCATTGATACACGAATTAACACATGTTAAACAAATAACAAATGGTGAACTTAGACCATCCGAAGATTGGAAATCTGTCTTATGGAAAGATGATACAGAACTTTCAGTGAAAGATTATAAAAAAGCACAAAAAAACTACGATAATTACAAAAACCTGGCTTGGGAAAAAGAGGCATACGATAATCAAAACAATCTAAAAAATGAATACATTTCTTCTAAGTATTTTAAGAATCTTAAAGGAAAAGACGATACTTTAGATTTTATAATTGATAATATATGAAACAACTAAAACAAACAGACTTAAAAATTATAAGAGAAAAATGGTACAAGGAACAAAATGGTATTTGTCCTATACTTGGAAACTATTATGATATTTCAGAATTTTGTATAGATCACCAACATAAACTTGTAAAAGAAGTTGCTGATGAAACTGGGAAAGGATTATGCAGAGGTGCAATTCAATTTCAAGCAAATGCATTAGAAGGGAAAATTACAAATTCATTCAATAGATTAGGATTAAGTAAACATACAGATATGATTACATTTCTTAGAAACCTTGCAGACTATTTAGAAAGCAACAAGATTCACACAGATGAAAAACTGATCCATCCTAATGAAGCACCAAGAAAACCTATTTTAATGAAATCAAGTTACAATAAGTTAGTGAAAGAAATTGATGGTAAACAAAAAGTTCCTGAATTTAAACAAAAGAAAGGTAACTTGACAGTACCATTAAAAAAACTATTTGAAAAGTATAACATAGAACCAGAATTTAAAAAGTCATGAAAAAACTATTTAGATATATGTTTAGGTGGCAAATGAGCACACCTATTTTAGCAATTATTCCTTTTATACTATCTAAGTTCGACATATCAAACTTTTGGATAACAGCATTTATTGCCAATCTAATAGGTTCGTTGATATTTTTTAAAGTAGATGAATATATTTTTTCTAAGGAATTAACAAGATTTCAAAGATTAAGATTAAAGGTTATGAAAAGAAAAAAGAAAAAATCTAAAAAGTAGAATCTGTTATTTTCAGGTCATAGTCTTTAAAATTTTCAAACAATTTTCTATCAGTTTCTATTCTTCTTTCAACAGAATCAGCATCATTTCTACTAGACAATCTCATTTTTCTAATTCTTTCATCAATATCTAAATAAATAATAAAAGAATTTTTTCTATCTTTTTTTGGTAGTTCTGTTATGGCAAGAGGTGTCATTATGAAAATATCGGAAGAGTTGAATTCTTTAACAGTAGTTCCATATAACCATCCTCTAAATTCTTTATGTTCATAGAATTTATCATTGAGTATCATTTTATTAAATTCTTCTGAATTACAATAATAATAATCTACACCTTGTAATTCCCCAACTCTAGGTTTTCGGGTAGTATATGAAATACTAGGATTAAAACCTTTCTTTATAAATTTTTCTTTTAAGAAATCTTTTCCGGAACCACCGTGTCCACAAATTATAATTCTTTTATTTATTTCCATATGATATCTATTCCTAAATCTTTTAATTTTAATTCTATCATTAATATAGTTTCTTCTTTATTTACGAAATGACATTGAACTTCTTGTATTTTTACTCTTTCAGGAACTATTATCATTTCTTCTATTATAAAATCAGAAACTACTATTTTATAATCACTACGAACAGAAACATCTAAATCTTCTCTTTTAAAATTATATGTATTAACAAGACATCTATATGTATCGTGTTTATTTGAATATTGAAAACTATTGAATTGCATATCTTTACTTTTAATTATTATACTTATTAAATGTAAATATCTATATAAATGTTTCTTTAGATTATCATTAATATTAATATATTATCATTAATTAAACTAATACTAATAGATATTTTAGCAACTATATATTACCCCTGGAGAATTATACAATTATTAAATGCATAGCCATCAGGTTTTATTTTATTTTACCCTAACTATTTTTGATATGCCCTCTTATTTAGAATGGTTCTAAATAAGGAAATAATAAAATTAAGTTGATATTGATAAAATATTTTGATTATTAATTAGCTTAACTATATAAGTAATACGATTGGTAGCTACTAAGTATGAAAGTAAATTTATAAAAACAAAGTAAAAAAAAGTAAGATTATGGTAGACATATTTGATTTATCCGTAGATGATTTAGAAAAAGACGTAAAGAAATCATACGTAAACAACGAGTTCAAACCGAACCCTAAAGAAGCAAAAGATGGTGTTTATAGAGCACTAGTAAGACCAGTTTATTGGTTAGAAAATCACAAAAAATCCTTTATTCCAAAAACAACATTCTATTTCGATAAGAATGATGGTAATGACACAGGAAACAATTTCTTTGATTCAGCCTTTTCAGTAGGTGATGAATGCTTAGCAATGAATACTTTCTTTGATTTAAAAAGAGAAGGTAAATTAGATGCAAGAGCAGAACAATTAGCAAAGGATATTAGACCTAAAAGTTCATTTTTCTATCTAGTATTAGTAGAATCTGACGCTGTTAATCCAGATAATGAAGGAAAACTGTTGGTTTATAAAGCACCTATTCAAGTGCATAAAATCTTACAAGGTGCAATCAATGTGTCTGATGAAGATAAATCAATAGGTATCAAACCTTGCAATATCTTTGATCCGTTTAAAGGTAAGTCCATAAGATTACAAATAAATACTGTTGGTAATAACTGGAACTACAATGGAACAGTTACATTATCAGAAGCAGGTCCTCTAATGTTCAAAGGTTCTGAATTATCTGCTGATAAGAAAGATGAATTTGTTGAATTCTTACAAGAAGGAAATACATTAATGGCACCTTATAAGTATAAGAAAAGTGCTGACGATAGAATGAAGTTATTATTATCTATCATTTCAGAAAAGACCGGAAAGCAATTCGGTAATATTAAACCAGCACAAATTAGTGCAAATATTAACATAGAAGGTTTAGAAGATACCCCAGCTCCAAAAAAGAAAGCAAAGGTTGAAACTGAAGTTGCTAAAGAAAGTGTTGTAGAAGAAGTACAAACCAATACTTTAAAAAATGCAAGACCCGACAATACCCCCACAGATGATGATGTTTTCGATGACATCCTAGAAGGTTTAGATGTGTAATTAATATTAGTTTAAAGGGGGATAAGTTTTTATCCCCCTTTTTTATTTTTTAAAAGTTGTAATGGGAGATATAAGAAAAGATATTGAAGAAATTTGCAAAGATATATTGTACAAGACGCATACTGAATCTGAAAAAAGAAGATTAGTAGACAATAAAGAAAATCAATTAGAAATGGCTTGTCCTTGCTGTGGAGATTCTAAAACTAATCCATCTAAGAAACGAGGTATATTATATTTAGATTCTTTCAAGTACTATTGTTGGAATGGTGATTGTAATGCAAAATATTGGTCTATATTTAAGTTCTTTGAACAATTCGGTAAGAAGATAAAAAATTTAGACCAAATTGTTGAAATTACAAAAGTAATTGAAAAATCAAAAAGATTAAGAAAACCTACAAAGTTAATTGATTCGAGTGATTATTTCGAATTCCTATATAACAATTCTATTTCAATTTTAGATTTAGAAAAACACTATGGTTTGTTTACTGCAGATCGTTGTAAATGGGGAGCTCAATTTTTGAAAGGTAGATTGTTACATAGATTTCAAGATAGAATTCGATTTAGAAAAAACAAATTTGGCAATAGAGAAGTCTGGGTCTTGAACAAAATTGATGAAAATGAAAAGGTAGTAGGATTACAAATAAAGAATTTAGATTTTGGTATGAAATATAGTACTAAAACTTTTCCTGTTCTAGTAGAAGAAATGAATAGAGAGGTACAATATCCTGATGATGCACCTTTCGTAGAAAAACTTTCAACACTATCAATAATTTTCAATTTATTCAATGTTGATATCGAAGATAAGGTAACTGTTTTTGAAGGACCATTTGATTCTTTCTTTGTTCCTAATTCAGTAGCAACCGCTGGTGCAAGTAAATTAAAGAACTTTTTTGATGGATTAGATAATATAAGGTATTGGTTTGATAACGATACTACCGGCAAAAACAGTTCAATAGATAAAATAAAAAGTAAAAATACTTGTTTTTTATGGAAAAGGTTTTTCAAAAATACTGCATTTAATAATAAGAAGGTTAAAGATTTAAACGAACTTGTAGTTTATATATACGAAAATAGAGAATATAAAAACTCATTAAGTTATATTAAAGATTGCTTTAGTAAAAACAAATACGACATATATCATGTTTAATTTATACAAAAATACAAAGAAAATTGTAAAGAAAAACGGCAAGTTATTTATTGTAGATTTCGACAAAGAAATTATTCCAGAACCGAAAGGTAATGATATAGTTATTGAACAAGAAAAATTAAAGCAAATAATAAAAAAACCTACTATAAAAATTAAAGAACCCAAAAAAGGAAAAAAACTATTTTAATGTCTGAAGAAAAAGAAATATCCAAGTTTGATAAATTAGATATGGCATTTGCAAAACAACGCTTTGAAATATCTACACACATAAAAGAAAATATTACTAATCCAATGGGAAGTATTAATAATATTTCGGATATACAAGTTCATATATTATCACAAAGACAACTATTGGTAGATAAGTCAAATGAGATGAGAGTTTCGATTGTAAAAAGAAACAAATCTTTAGGTAGTGCAAGAAAACAAAAGTACAGATTCTATAAATTAGAGTATGATATTAAATTAAATGATTATGAAATAAAAAATCATATCGAAGCAGACATGGAAGATAGTTACAATGTAATTAAAATGATTGAAAATCAAATAACTTTTTATAAAGAAACAATCGAAACTTTAGATAAGAGTATATGGATGATAAAATACCTAATAGATACTGAAAAATTCAAATCGGGTAGTTTTTAGCATAGTTAAATAAAGTACAAGTAACAAAGTAAAAGAAAGTAACTATGCGATTCGAGACTACTCATTCAGGTAAGATTTTAACACTAATAGATGCAACTGTATTAGAAAGAAAACAACTAAGTTTATCCTTAACAAAAAAACTTGAAACTTATAATTTTTTACCTCCAGCGGTAAAGAGAAAATGGAATGGGATTATATCCTATTTTCATAAAGACAAATTTGTTCCTATTGGATTATGGAAAGAAATTAAGTACGTAGCTGAAACTTATAAATTTCCTTTAGAAATAAAAGGATTAGGTGATGCACTTTTTTACAAAGATGTTTCCAGAGAAGATTTTCAAGAATGGGTTGATAATAAATTTGAAGGTTCCCTTGATTCTAAAGGTAAACCTTTTCTTCCGTATGATTATCAAATAAATACAGCATATAAAATTTTAACTAATAAAATATGCATAAGTGAACTTACAACGGCTGCAGGTAAATCTTTGATTATATTTATATGTATTGCTTATTTTCAAGAAAAGGAATTAAGTAAAAAATTCTTAATGATTGTTCCATCAATTGACCTTGTAATTCAAGCATATGAAAATTTTCATGAATACAATTCTTTCTTAACTGAAGAAAATAAAGTTCCTTTGAACATTAAACAGATTCACGGTGGAGAAAAGAAAGATTTTACTGCATCACAAAATATTCATGTTAGTACATTTCAATCATTAGGTAAATTTCAAAATTCTTATTTTACAGCATTCGATACTGTTATTGTTGATGAATGTCATAGAACAAAATCTAATACTATTAGAGAATGTATAAGTAAATGTGTTAATGTTGAAAGACGATTTGGATTAACAGGAACAACCCCTAAACAAGGCACACTTGACAGTTTAACGCTTCAGGCTTATTTAGGACCAACGGTTATTGAAATTCGTGCAGAAGAACTACAAGAAATGGGTACTATTTCGGAAGTAGAAATTGCAATTGTAGAATTCAATTATCCTGAGGAAGTTCAAAAAAGATTTGATTTGATTAGAAAAGATTTAACGGGAGAAGATAAAGGTAAACTATTAAAAATAGAACAAGACTTTGTTATTCAATACAAACCAAGAATTGAAACTATATCTAAAATTATTTCAAAAGTAAAAAAGAATCAATTAGTTTTATTTCACAGACAAGTATATGGTAAAGAATTAAAAAAATACTTAGAAGATAATACTGACAAAGAAGTTTACTTTATATATGGGGAAATCAAAAAAGATGATAGGGTAGAAATAAAAAAATTGATGGAATTAGGTACTAATAAAGTTCTAGTCGCAAGTTACGGAACTCTTAGTACAGGAGTTAACATTAAAAATATTCACAATATTCATTTTACTGAATCTTTTAAATCTGATGTAATAGTTAGACAATCAATAGGAAGAGGATTAAGAAAACATAAAGATAAAGATAAGTTAAGACTTTATGATTATGTAGACTGTTTAGATTCTAATAAAAAGTCAATGCTAGTAAATCATTCTAGGGTTAGAAAAACTATCTATAAAGAACAAGGATTTAATTACGTAATCAAAAAAGTTTCGTTGGGTTAAATATATAATGAAGGACCTTTGTTATTTTCTGAATGAAAATTTTTCATTGCAAATAAAAGAATATTTAGATTCTAAATATGGGGATTCAGAATATGAATCTTTAGAAAAAGCAAACGTTATTGCGTTATTAGACGGTATGATACAATTAAGTGTAACTACTAGAAATAAACCTAAAAATACAAATCCAGATTCCTTACAAGAAATAGGTTCGAGTTGGGTTTCTATTTATAAAAAAATAAAGTAGTTATGAAATCACTTAATGAATTTTTAAATGAAGCATCTAAGTCAAAATCTCAAAGAAGATTATTCGGTATGGCATTGGCATATAAAAGAGGAGAATTAGAAGATGATGTGTCCGATGAAATAATAGAACTTTCAAAGTTACCAGAAGATAAACTAAAAGATTACGCTGAAACTAAAGAAACTAATTTACCAGAAAAGATTGACGAAAGAAAAACTTTACAAGTAAAAAGAAAATACGGTCAATATGATTCTATAAAAGTTGGTGCAAATGCCCCTGTTAGAAATAACATATTAGGTTTCATTGCAGAAAAAGGACATTGTACTAAACAAGAATTAAAAGAATTTATACAATCAAAAAATGAAGATTCTGGTTCTAGAACTAGTATGAGTTGGTTTAATAAAAATTCATCATACATTAAAGAATTTAAAAAAGATGGTGTAATATGTTGTAAACTTTCTAATTTAGGTCAAAGAGTTATAAACAAAACTACAATAAACGAATAGATTAAATAAACAAAGAAAAATAAAACATTTTACATGAAAAAGTTAACTAATTTTATAAACGAAGCTGAAAAGTCAAAAAAACAAAAAGAATATCAAGAATTTTTTGATAAAAAATTAAAGAAATTTGATGTTAAATCTCCAGCTGAATTATCTGATGCTGACAAAAAGAAATTCTTTAATGAAATAGATAAAGAGTGGACACAAGAACCAACAAACGAAAAGCAAGTTGAAGAAGATTATGATTCTGAAGAAGATGATGATTCTAAGAAAATGAAAGCTAAGAAAGAATCTTACGAATCTAAAGACAAAGGAAAAGACAAAGAGGAATTATATTCATCTGAAGACGAAGAGGTAGAAGAATCTGAAGACGATGAAATGGAAGAAGATAGTTATAACGAATCTAGTAAAAAAAAGGTAAATGAAGCAAAGAAAATCAAAGAAAAAGACGCTAAAAAAAGACTAGAACAAATTAGACAATCTTTAAGAAGAGAAGACCTAAGTTATGGTGAAATTGCAGAACTTGAAGCACTTTCTGATTTTATCGAAGCTGATGATATCGAATTAAGACAAGCTGCTGGATTACCGGAAGCTGAGTATGACATGGATGGAAACATTCTTGAACACGAAAAAGGTGATACTGCAGAAATATCTGTTACTAAATCAGAAATGGAAAAGTTACATAAAGACGGTAAAATTGATATCGACAAAGACGGTGTAATTTTTAGTCTTGTTTTTAAACACGATGAATCAATGCACGAAGCTAAATTGAATGAAGATGGATATGCAGAAGGTTCTATTAAAGAAGCATTGGCATTATTAGCAGGTAGTACTAATAAAAGAGACAAGCAAATAATGAAATTACTAAGAAGTGCATTAAAAGATTTGTACTAAAAATAAAAAATAGAAATACTATTATAAAGGAACTTTTTAAGTTCCTTTTTTTTGTTGATTAAATAATAAAAACATATCTATACTATGATTAAATTATTCGAAGGTGGAAAGGCAGTTCCTAACGTAATGCCAATTAAAGCAGAGGAAACTATGCCAACTTTAAAAGACATAGATAAGAAAATCTTAATTAGATTTCTAAAACTTAAAGGTAAAGAATGGGCCGCATTAGGTTCAACAGGGAAAAAACTACCCGGACAAACAAGTGGAGATATTGATATTGCAATTGATACTAGTGCAATAGCAAAGAATTTAAACATTTCAAAAGAAGAAGTTGGTCAAAAGATTTTAGATTTACTAGATGTTGCATATCCTAAAATGGATAAAAACTATATGCATGGATTAGGAATACTTTCATTAGCATATCCAATCAAAGGTGGTAGTGGAAATGTTCAAGTTGATTTAATGCTACAAGATAACATTGATTTTGCTAGATGGATGTTTCATTCCCCAGATTTTACAAAACAAGAATCAGCTTGGAAAGGTTTATATAGAACGGAATTATTGAAAGCTATTGGATATGCTGTTACTGATGAAGGACTTACAACATATTGGGAAGATGAATTCGAAGGAAAATATAAAGGACAAATTAAGAAACGGGGTAGAATTATGTTAGACCCAAACAAAGGATATAAAAAACAAATAAAATCTTACGTAGGAAAAACAGGTAAACTTGTAAAAAATGGTAAGAGTGAATGGGAAGAGTTCATAAGTAAAGACCCTGAACTAATTACAAAATCGCTATTAGGTATTGATGCAACAATTAAAGATACGAATTCGTTTGAATCTGTTTGGAAAGCAATGCAAAAGAAAGATTTCCCCTGGAAGAAAGACCTTTCTAAAATTGTTAACTATTTTGTAGATGTTATCAACAGAAAAGGTTTACCATTACCTAAAGAATTAGGTGTAAAAGAAAATTTCGATTTTAAGATGAAAAAATTTGCATTTTACCTAAAAAATTCGTAAATTTAAAAAAAGATATATCATGGCAGGATTACAACACCTATTCGACATATACAGTAAACAAGGTTCAGAATTTATAAATAACCTTTTTAATAAGAAATTAGTAGTTTCTGAAAAACCAGATGGTTCTGTTTTTTCTGCACAACAAAATGCAGAAGGTACTATGGATTTCTTTAAAAGAGATGATAGACAACCAATAACTAAATTGGATAGAACTATAATGTCTTTGTATGAACCACCTATTGAATATATACAAAAAATCGTTGGTTCTAAAAAATTACCTGACAATTTAAGATTTGGATTTGAGTATTTTCAAAATACAAAACCAGTTTCTATTGCATATGATAGACTACCAAAAAATGGATTAGTCTTAACACATATGAAAGAAATGAATGACAAAGGTAAAGTTGTTAAATTTATTGACGACCCAAGAACTTTAAAAAAGTGGTCAAAGTATTTTGATGTAGAAGAACCTTTTATAATTTTTGATGGAGCATTGAGTAAATTACAAAAAGAACAATTAGAAGACTTTTTAAAAACGCCATTTGAAGATTTAGTAAAAGAATTTAATACTTCATCTTTTACTAAGTTTATTGTTTCTATCTTGGACCCTAAATTAAAGAAAACAGCATTGAACAATACATTAGACAAACCGATTGAAGGTTTAGTTTTTAAGTTCAACGATGGCGAATATTTAGCAAAGGTAGTTGATCCAATGTTTACTCAAATGGCAAGAGATAAAGCACACGCAAGAGTTAACCAACAAGATACTAACGATGAATTTGGATTAGTCCTATATTCATTTATTGGTTGGGTAGAAGAAAGTGATGTATTCAAAGATTTTATTGCTGATGGTTCAAACGAAGATGAAAAATATTTAGACTTAATGACTAGAGTAATAAAAAGATTCATTGATGAAAATTCAACTTTCTTGAAAGGACTTAACATTAAAAAACCAGATTTTGCAAAAGCACCGGAATTTGCATTGAATACAAAAATGATTAAAAGTAAAGATGTTGTAGATTTTGTAAAGAAAAATAAAGATTCGGAAGAAATATTTAAAATTTTACTATCTAGTTTTAGAAAACTTAAAAAAAGAAAAACAAAAAGAATTGATGATAATTTAAAAAATCAAATAAATTTAGTTGTTAGTAAAGTTAAAGATATAACCTCAAAGGTAAACGAAGCATTCTTAACATTCAGCGAATGGAAAAAGACTTTGTAACCTTTTAGATTAAATACATTATAAAAAAATATATTATTATGGCTAAAGATAAGAAAGAAATCGTAGAAAAAGAAGTTAAAGTTGTTGACGAAGTTAAAGTTGACGAAGTAGTTAAAGAAAAAGTTGTTAAGGCTGAAGGGAAAGGTAAAGTTATTCAACTAACACACAAATCAGCAACTTTCGAAGACGGAACTGTTGTTAAAATTGTAAGTAGAAAACAACATACTGAATTGAAAAAATTAAGATAATAAAACAGTATCATCGAAGTATTAAAATTTAAAGACTACATTTTTGTAGTCTTTTTTTTTGTATTAAATAATATAAATGATACAAGTAAATGGGGTAGTTAGAGAGTTTCACGTAAAAGTATTTGCAATTTTTTTATCTTTAATATATCCTTTTATTATGATTTATAATATAGGGATACTAGATTCTTTATCCCAGTATTGGACTACGGAGTTTCAACCACTTTTTATAATATCAAATATTATATGTTCTTATTTCTTTTTTTCGTTAAAGAATTGGAAAATACCAAGTTTTTTCTTAATGCTATTAACAAGTTTTAGTTGGGCAGATTATCAATTATTCCACAATATATTTGCAGTATGTTTTTATTTTTCTTGTTTATATTGTTTATTTAAAATCAACAGATATAAATTTTTTAGAATTTTATATATGATATCTATATTAGCATATCCTTACAGTATTCTTTTAGGAGAAATAATTACTATACTAATCCTTAGTTCTTTTCATTTGAAAATATTATTGTATAAAGAAAAACTAGAAAAACGAAACACATTAAATAAGAAAACAAATACTTAGTATGGCAAAAGAAGATATTATAAAAAAAGATATAATTACTGAACTAAAAGATATGGAATCAGAAAATGACCAATCCCATTTAGAACCAGTTAATGTTGTTATCGGAAGATATCAACCATTCACAATAGGACATTTAGGTATGGCCAAAGAATTAGAAAAAATTAATGGATTGCCATCGGTCTATATTTACATAAGAAGTAAAAGTGGAAAAAATTCTAAATTTAGTGATAATTTGACTATCAACTATATGGATGATATTGCAAAAGGTCAAGATTTAGTTAGAGATGCCTGGAGTATGACCGGTTCATTTATTCCGGTTGTTATAATGGAAACTCAACGCAGAGGATACAATCCAGTTCTAATTGGTGCCGGAGAAGATAGAGCAAAAACTTATACTGGGATGGCAAAGAGAATGAAAAACATTACTACGCATCCTGATTTTGCAATTCAAGAATTAAAAGGAAGACTAACATCAGGAACCGAAGTTAGACAAGCAATTATAGATGGTGATGAAAAGAAATTCAAAAAATTTACACCTAAACAAATTCATCCTTACTACAAACAACTTAAAGATGAATTAGAAGATACAGCAGTACTTGCCGAATCTGTTGATATTGAATCTGTTGTTATGGATTGTAATTTAGATGTAGATACAATTTCTGACATATTGGAATCTTATGGTGAAGATTTATTTTCTGATGCTTTAATAGTTGAATCTATTTTAGATTATGAATTAAACGAAAAAAAGTCAAAGAGACAAACCTTTAGTGAATATCTTAAAGATTTGGATGATAGATTTGTAGATGGTATAAATGCAATTAAAGGACAAAACGGTTCAGATGATAAATTAGAAAATAGACAATCGGCAATGCATTCTTTAGGTTCTATATTTAGGAATTACATTTCATCATTACAAAAAGAATACGGTAAAGATAAAAATCAATTAACCTTTATCAAGGAACAAGCCGAAATATACAATATAGATATGCTATCTTTAGAAGAAGCAATCAAATATAAAAAAGGTAAAACTTATCAATCCGGAAATGGTTGGACTGTTTACAAAAATGACGATGAAGTTCATTTTTCTATTGAAGTAGACCAGAGTTCTGGTTGGTCAACAGACCCACATTATACTGACGAAATGAGATTTATGGATTCTGGTAAAAGAAAGGGGACATATAGAATCAAAAGTGGTAATATAGAAAAACAAGCAAAAGAAATGTTCGATATTGGTACTAAAGAAAATGACGAAAATTACGGATTAACTTATAAAGATTATGCCGATATTATCAGATTATCAATTAATATGCAAAATGCCATAAATATGAACGAATCTGAATTGAATGAAAAGTTTAACTTTAAAAAAGCAGTTAAGTCCATTAAAAAGTACTTAGATAAAGAAGATATTCAACAAGCAACACCTCAAATTTATGATTATGTTGAAGAATACCTTAGAAAAAGATATTGGAATTATAAAAAAGAGATAGATGAAATAGTAAAATCTATAAAAGGAATTGCGGTGGATTATATTCAAGATGTTATATATATAGAATATGAAATACCTGATGATGTATATCACAATACCAATCGAAAACAACGAATCAAACAATCAATTCCTTTACCTAAAAATTTACAAGAAAATATGCAAAATGCCATAAATATGAAAGAATCTGAATTGAATGAAAAATCTGACCTTGAAAAATTAGTAAATGCCGGTTTTCTTGACCGTATTTACCCTCCTACAAATACTAAAAATTGGGGTAAGTATACCGAAAAAGATTTCAATGAACAATGGAGGAATCAGTCTACGTGGTCAATGAGCATGGCAGAGCAAGCATATAAAGCTAGAAAGAATATCAAAGAGAAAGAAGAAATCTTATTAAAAATAGGATTATCATTTGATGCATATAGATCTGAAGAGGATATGAAGAATGCAGGAAAAGCCTTTTACGAAAGGTGGATGAAACATGAAAAATTACAAGAAAATGTGAACGAAGGAAGAAAACCTAAATTAAAATTTAAAAAAGAATATCCTACATATGCGGCTGGATATGGTACAACATTAGACAATGTTGCTAACTACATAGAAGACAATGGTTATTTTTATAATCAACAAGAATTTTTTGGTGCATTTGGTGATGCATTTTTTAAGCCAAAAAAAGGTAAAACGCAAAGTAAAACTATTACTATTTTTCGAGACAAACAAGGAAAAGAACCAATAGGAAACTTACACATTTCTATTTACAATAGAGGGGTTGATGGAAATACATATGAATTAGTTATGTACCACGACCAATTAATGAGAGAATCTTTAGATGAAGAACTACACAATCAGTCTTTGACAAAATCTAATGTTAAAATTTTCGAAAAGATTTTGATGTTTAGAAAGGGAACTTTAGAATTAGAAAATGACGAAAAAGATTTTATTCCTTTCTTATCTAAAATTTCTGAAAGTAAACTACAAAAATTCAAAGACTTTCAATACGATTCTAAATTAACTGAATCTATATTAGATTTTGATAAATTCAAAGACAATGTACTTGAAAGTAATTTTATTAAAAGACATTTAAAACCTTTCTTAATTATGGAAGGATTGAATGACTACGCAATAGAAAAGTTAGTTGAAGGTTTCTTGAAAGTTAATCATGTAGAATATTGTAACTATTTTAAAGGAAATGTGAATGAAGGAATAGATAACTCTGAAAAACCTTTTTACGATATGTAAATAAAATTAAATAAGATATGCAATATAATCATTGGAAAGGAAATCTAATAAGTTCTTCAAACGGAACTTATATAATCACAGAAAGCGGTGATGTAATAATAATCAAATAAAAAAAGGGAATCAATTACGATTCCCTTTTTTGTTAATAGTATTTCTTACCAGTCTTTTGTTCAATTGCCTTTTGTTGTTTTTCATCTAGTACACCCCAAGTTTCATCATTCATCATTTCCCTAACAATTTCCCTGAATTCATCTCCAGCTCCATATGTCAATTTGTGTTTTTCATCCTTTTCCATTTGACTTTGAATAGTAGTTGTTCCCTCTGTACCACTGTGATGTTCTACAATTGAAGTTCCTACAAAAATGTGAGGTATCTTGTACCATTGACAGGCAACAGAATACCAATTATCACAAAACCAAAATTTTATTCGTTCTTCTAATTTACCGAACTTTTCAAAAACATTTCTTGATTGAAATAAACACCAACCAGCAACATGATTACGAACACTATATCCAACTTCTACTTTATCTAAATTTTCTTTATGCCATTGCTCTTTTGGATTGGCCGGAGATGCCGAAACATATTTCCATTGTTTTTCATTTAGTTTTCTTTGACTAAAAATAACTTGTAATATTTTCAATGCCCAGTTTTTCTTAAAGTCTAAATCGTTATTGCATAAACAAGACCATTCAGCTGTTCCTTGTTCTAATCCTAAATTTAAGTAAGTGTGGTATCCGAATTCTAAATCTGGATGAGATACTTTAGGATGAATTGTTTTTATAGTATGTCCTTTGGTTTCAAATTCATCAAAAGATGTTTCTGTATCACTTTCAACTACAATTGCATTAAAACGTATTAAAGAGCAATCTTCACTATCAAATAATGTTTGTAAACATTTTGTTGTTTCTTGAAGTAGTTCTTTGTTTTTTGCCCAAGATATTATGATGACATCAACATCAATTGGTTTTGCAGGTTTTTCTGACATTGTTTAAATTCTTTAAAATAAAACTTCTTTCTTTCTTATTTAATAAGTATAACAAAGCAAATATTTTTATGGAACTAAGAATTAGTAATATTCTAGATTTACAATTAACCAATGACGATGTGAATTCGTTTATTGACGTTTTCGGAACACTTAAAAATGAAATACATGCACAGAAAAATAAAGTAGGATTTAAAAAGAATGGAAAAGTTACTATCGAATTGCACGATGAAACTGTAGAATTTATACTTACCTTATGTGAATCGGCAGGTATTTTAAGTGATACGGAAACTAAAGAACAAGAAAAGGAAAACGATAAATGATATTAGACATAGAACAAAATAGGTATTCAGATACTGTTAATATTTCTTATATTGATTCTGATAGAAATAGACAAATCTTGTCTGTTAAAAAAAGAGATTTCTGGAAGTGGAGATACTATGAAGGTCCTAATGCCGACATCAAATACAAATCTTGGGATGATAAAAGAGTAGTAAGAATTTCCTACAAAGATAACGATACAATTGATAAAAAAAGTATCTGGGAATGGATTAACACACAACCAGAATACAAAAAGATATTGTATGAATTCAATATGCCTAAGATTTTATTTTGTGATATTGAAACAGATATCCACGATGGATTCCCGGATGTAACTTTAGCAAAAGAAAAAATAACTGCAATAACGGTTTGTTGGAAAGATGACAATAATAAAATTCAAGTTGTTATATTAGGAGAAAAAGAAAATTTCGATTACGATAAGCAAAAGAAGATGAATGAATTCTTATCTGATTACTTTGTTAAGGTAACTGATTTGAAGATCGTAATGAAATATGTTCATATTCCTGATGAAGTAAAACTTTTAGAATCGTTTGTAAAGATATGTTCAAAGTTCCCTGTAATAACAGGATGGAACTTTATAAATACGTTCAGAGCAAATTGGGCAAATGACAACGGATTTGATTGGCCTTTCTTAACTAAAAGAATGGATAACCTCAAAGTTGATTACAAATCTATTTCTCCTACCAACAAATTGAATAACAAAAAAGATGTAGGTAAAGTTCCGCATCATTTTGCAGTTGTTGACTATATGTATTACTTTGATGCATTCGATAGAAGTATAAAGGTAAAAGAATCTAAATCATTAGATTTTGTATCTTCTAATGTATTAAAGGTAAAAAAGTTGAAGTACGGTAACTATCCAGTAATGAATGGTGATGTCTTAAAAGAAATGTATGCAAAGGATTATGATACATATTGTCTTTATAACGCAGTCGATACTATTCTTGTTTTGTTGATTCACGAAAAAAGACAACCCTTTTCTGCAATCTTGGCACAAGGAAATGGTTCTTGCAATCCAATAGACAAGGCCGATTCGGCTGTAAATGTTACCGAAGGATATATGTCTAAGGCATATACTTCAAAATCAAAAGTTATGCCAATCATTGATACTTCTCAAAGAGAAAAAGAATGGTACGAAGGAGCTTACGTAAAACAACCAATTGCTGGTTTGCATACATTAACAGCTTGTTATGATTTTAGTTCACTGTATCCATCTATTTCTCGTTTCTTAGAATTAGGTTTTGAAAACTTTGATAGAAAGGAAACCAACAATTTAAAATTTTACAGTAAGTATAAACCAGTATCTATCGAAACTGAAAGACCTAAGAACGATGAGATCATTTCAGTGTCCGGTTGTATATTCAAAAAAGGAAGATCAACATTGAAAGGAGTATATGATGAATTGTACACTGATAGAAAGAAAAATCAATATCGTTCAAAATTATGTGCAAAAATAGCACATGAAATAAAACAAAAACGTAAATAATTACATTTAACTATAAACAAATACATTTAGCATGAAGAAAGTAATATTAAAAACCGTAGATTTGGTAAAGTTCAATAACTTTATAGATTCGTTAATCCCTTTAGATGACGCATCAACTATTTATTTTAAAATAGACCAAGAAGGAATCAGAACAGATGCACACAATTCATCCGGAACTCTTATCAAAAGTATGAGAATGCAAATAGGAGAATTATGTGGTGAATCAAATTTAGATAATGAAAATTTATCATCACCTATTAAACTTTGTTTTTATGATGGTAACAAAGTAAAGAAAGCATTTAGTTTTCTAAGTGGTAATGATATTAAAATTGAAATTGTGTATTCTGAATTAGATGGCGAATACTTTGGAGAAAGTATGAAAGTTTCCAGTCCTAAAATTTCATTAACTTTAGATGCTGCAGACCCAACACTTTTTGAGTTCGCAAATGTTCCAGAAGAAAAGATTGCACAAGTAAAAGATACATCAGCTTCTGATTGTAACTTTAAAATGACTGCAAACGAAATCTTGCAAGTTAAGAAATTTATGGATTTCGATTCAAGTGATGAATTAGAATTTAAAGTTAATGGTCAAGTAAAGGTTTGTTCAGAAGGTTCATATTCTATTGATATAGATGAAGAATTTGAAGGACTTGTAGGTGGTGGAGAAAAATCTTATAAGTTAGATAAGAAATTGTTCAAAGCTGTTGATGCAAATTCATATAATGTTTATCCAATCTTAGATGAAGATAAGATTATTTTTGAAACAGTCGACAAAACTATGGAAGTAGTTATTACTTTACATGAAGAAGTTGAACTTTAATGACAGCAACTATTCAAAATATGTCAACAGAAGAGATAGAGAATTTCGATTGGGATTCTCTATCTCCATCTGAAACAGATTCGGTTCTATCTCAATTACAAGATGAAGCAAATATATATTCAACACTAGAACAATCCAATAAATTAGTATTGAATTCTATATATGGTGCAATGGCCAGTAAGTATTTTTATTTCTATAATAAAACACTTGCTGAAACTATTACTATGCAAGGTCAAGATGCAATTAGGTATTCTGAAAAAGCATTAGATACTTACTTTCATAAAATGTTTCATAAAGATATTGCTCTTTTGAAAAAACTAAAAGAAATGTGTCCTGATGTAAACTTAGAACCCGTTCCTTGTACGAAACCTACTGTTGTTTATATAGATACGGATTCGGCATATGTTACATTTGAAGAGGCTGCAGAAAAAATAAATTGGACAGGTTCGGCTGCAGATTTAATATTAACAATAAATGAAATTAGGTTAAAAGGATATCTAAAAAAGGTATTTGATAAATACGCACAATCGTACAATACCGAAAATCATTTAGATTTTGAATTAGAAACTATAAGTAAATCTGGTATTTGGGTTAAGAAAAAGAAATATACGCAAGATATTGTTTGGCAAGATGGTAAGTTCTACGAACCAGGAACTTATACAAAAACGACAGGACTTGAAATTATTCGTTTAACAACACCACCTTTTTGTAGACCGGAATTGTCAAGATTAGTTCAATGGATATTTGACAATGGTAAAAATTTCACACAAAGAGATATTACTATTGAATTATTGAAGTTGAAAAAAAGATTTGCAATTGCTGACTTAGAAGATATTTGTATTACAACAGGAATAGGTGATTACGAAAAATATATTTTAGACGATAAAGATAGTTTGAATTATGCAAGTGGTTGTAGTACACATACTAGAGGTGCTGCAATTCATAATATGTTTATCAACAACAATCCATCTTTTGAAAATAAGTACGAAAGACTTAGAACTGGAGATAAGGTTAAGTGGTACTATGCAAAATCACACAAGGAAGCATATAACGTATTTTCTTTCAATAGAGGAGCGCATCCTAAAGAATTTGCACCTGAAATTGATATTGATTTAATGTTCGAAAAAACAGTCATTAATCCATTGAACAATATTATTCAGTCGATGCCTGGTATAAATGCATTGTCAGGTTCGTTGAAAATTAAAAAACGTTTATTTTAAAATAATTTATAATATGGCAAAAACAAGTAAAAAACATAGTTCTGTTGATGACATTTTCAAAGAACTTGGCGAGATTAATCCTTTTGGTAGTAGTAATTTTGGTGAATCTGAGATTTATAAAAACAATGTTTGGATTGATTCTGGTAATTGGATTTTAAATGCAGCCCTAAGCGGTTCTATTAAAAAAGGATTTCCAAGTACTAAGCAATCTTCTTTAGTTGGAGAATCTGGGTCTGGTAAAACATTCTTAACACTTAATGCTGTAAGGAATGCACAATTAGCCGGATATACACCAATTTACTACGATACTGAAGGAGCAGTTGACCCTCAAAGTTGTATAAATTTTGGAATTGATCTGAAAAACTTTAGACACGAACCCGTTTCAGAAATCGAAAAGTTGAAAACGATGTATGCTATTTTCATTAAGAACTTGACAGCATTAAAAATAAAAGGTCAAAAAATTCCTAAGTTTTTATTAGTTCTTGATTCAATAGGAATGGTCGCATCATCAAAAGAAATCGAAGATGCAAGAACAGGAAACAGTGCTGCAGATATGACTAGAGCAAAACAAATTCGTTCTTTCTTTAGAATTATTACTTCTGATTTGAATTCGTTAGGTATTCCAATGATATTTACAAATCATACGATGGTAAACATTGGTGGTTATGGAGACCCAGTTGTTCAAGGTGGTGGTGGAGGAGTTGTTTATTCACCAAGTATCACCTTGTATCTATCTAAAGCAAAACTTAAAGATGATAAGGAAGATGAAAAAAGACAAACGGGTGTTATTGTAACAGCTAAAACTGGAAAGAATAGATTTGCACAACCAAAAACAATCAAGTTCCCTATTTTCTTTGATAGACCATTTAATCGTTATATGGGTATTCAAGATTATTTAGGATGGGATAATGTAGGTATTGCAAAAGGAAACTTACTAACAGAAAAAGAATACAATAAACTTACAGGAGCTGCAAAAGAAAAGGTAAAAGTATTTACACCTACTGATAGCGAAGAGGTTATGTATTTTGCACCTAAAGAAACGGCAAGAAAATATATTGTTGAACATTTAGGTGAAGCAATTGATACAAGACAATTGTTTAGTGAAAGAGTAATGCAACCCTTAGAAGATCGTTTCGATGAACTCGTCAAAAAGGACTTTGAATTTAGTTCACAAGAAACAGATGATGAAATTGAAGAATTGATTGATACTTCTGAATTAGACGAATAAAATAAAATAATTTTAAAATTAGGTTCCACATTTCTTTGATTTGTGGAATTTTTTTTGTATCTTATACTTGGATTAAATAGTCTATGAAAGCATTAAACGAATTTTTAAACGAACAGAAATCATTTAAAAAAATGGAAAAATTTAATGGTACAACACAAGAAAAAGCATTAAGTTTTATAAAACGTTATACAATTAAAAAAGCAGTAGAAAATGCTAAGATGGTAAAGGGTGCTTTTGAAAGAAATTATTTTGATTCAGATAATGAATTTAAAGAACACCAAGACTATTGGGATGAAGTAATAGAAAAAATAACAAAACATAAATGAAAGCATTAAACGAATTTTTAAACGAAGGAAAGAAATTTAAGGAAGGTAGTATTGTTACTATCAAAGATGAATACTTAGATGACCCGGCAGAAAAGGACATGGAATATAAAGTTACTAATGTTAACAACGGTACTAAAAGAGTATACATTGAACCGATTGAATTCGATGGTGCTATTAAACCAGAGCAAATAGTTGGTATGAATATGGTTGAACTTAAAGAAAGTATTAACGAAGGATTTGAATCCGAAGGTAAATCTTTAAAAGATTTATTAAAAGCAATTAATAAATTACCAGATACAATTTCATCAATAAGTGTTCCGGTTGATTTAGATACATTTGCAAGTCAAAGTATTAAAATTGACACTAGTGATAAAAATTGGAGAAAAGAGGTTGAAAAAACATTAAAAGAAACTCTTAAAGATAAAAAAGCAAAAACGATTGATACTTTTCTGTTGAAGTCTTATTTTGGTAGAGGTGGAAAAGCAACAGATTCTTACTACATTAAATTGCAATCGCAAGGTTCAAGAGATTTTGCAAGTGATATGGGCAAAGGAAAATTTGGTTCATTAGATTAAAAAAATTACAACTATGAATAACTTAAAACATTTCTTAACAGAAAACGAATCTTTAAACGAAGCTAGAAATAGTAAAAAAGTTTTGTCTGACTTAGAATCTTATTTAGGAACTGAAGAAAAAGGTTCTACGGATTTACAATATTCATTTAAAGCAATATTGAAGGCTGCATTAATAGATGCAAACTTTCATTCAGAAGCTGGAATATTAGATTCTATATTTCCAAAGGCTAAAATAGATGATAGGATGACCAACAATAAAGAATATTGGGATAGTAGTCTTAGAGAAAGAGGTGTAGGATATGCAAAAATGTTGAAATGGGATGGGTATGATATTTTATTCGTATTTGATGAATTTGCAAAAAAGTATCTTCCAGGATTTGACATAAAAGGAATAATGGAATAGAATCATATAAATATTTATAATTAGAAGACTAAAATTTTTTAGTCTTTTTTTTGTTGTAATATACAAATAAAATTGTATGATAAACACAAGTGAATTCGAAAAGATATTTTTACTATTTGCATTAGAAAATCCGGTCTACTTAGAACCAACTGAAAGAGGTTTCTTTTCTGTACCAGAAATAGATTTACTATCAACTTTATCAAAAAGATATTACAAAAAATATAAGATATCTCCATCTAAAGAAAACCTATGGATGCTTATTTCAACTGGGGAACTTGAAGAAAGATGTCCTAAAATATTCTTTGATGAAATCTTTAAGAAAGATATAAAAGAATATGATATCAGTTGGGTAGAAGAAACTGCACAATCCTGGATCAGATGGAAACATTTAGATTCTTCTATCGTTGATACCGTAGAATATATTAATACCGCAAAGGTAACACCAGAAAACGTAGGTACTATTGTTGATTCGGTTAAGAACTTAATAAACGGTAGAAACAACATTACTTTTGATGATGATTTAGGTACAGACTTTTTTGATACTAAATCACACGTAATGTCCGCAGAAGACTTATTAAGTTCTAATTATGATTTCATTGATAAGAACGTAGGTGGTCACTCTAAAGGTACATTGAATGTTTATGTTGCACCACCGAACACAGGAAAGTCTTTATTCTTAGCACAAGATGCTTCAAATTATTGTAAAGCTGGTAAAAACGTATTGTTTATATCACTTGAAATGGGAGGTCAAAAGGTTCATAAAAGAATCGGTGCCGACATATTCAATATGAATGTAAACGCATACGATAAGAAATCTTTAGATGAAACTTTTATGAAACAAAAGATTCAAGATTTTAAGAATAGTAATATAGTTACACCTGGTGCTTTGACTGTAAAAAATTATGAAACAAGTAATGCAACTGCTGATGACATTGATAATTTTATCGGTAAAATTCAAGATGTTGTAGGAATAACATATGATGTAATATTAGTTGATTATATTAATATTATGAAAGATATTAAAAATCCTAATTCAGAATCAACATATATCAAGATTAAAAACATTTGTGAAGATTTAAGAGCTGTTGCTCAAAGAAGAAATGTAGTAATGTTAAGTGCAACTCAAACCAATAGAGCTGGATTCGATTCATCAAATATTAATATGGGAATGATTGCAGAATCAGCTGGATTGGCCGCAACTTGTGATACTATTTTAGCGATCATCCAAACACCTGAAATGAATCTTGACAAGTACTATTGGTTGAAATTACTTAAAGTTAGGGATGGTCAAGGTAAAGGAATGAAGTGTAAAATAAACATAGACTATGACTATATGAGACTTCAAGAAACTAATACTATAATCTTTGATGAAGAGATTTAAAATATTTCATCTAAAAAATTCATTTAATAAGTATAATTAAAACTCTATATGTCAGACGATAAGAAATCAAACAAAAAAACTAACTACTATCTACAAGAAAGATATTTAAGTGGTGAAATGAATACCACCCCTATATCATTTGAACCGGATACTGGCAGTAAAATGTATTCGAACAATTCACAAGAATCTGTAAGTAAGAAAATGGATTTAGAAGAAATGGAATTATCAATGCAAGAGAATGAAACAATAAAACAAATAATTGATGACATTCCATTAGAAAGAACTATAAACTTACCTATTGAAAAGGTCAATAAGATTTATGCTTATTGTATGATTCTTTTAAAGACAAACGTACATTTATCTAGATTAACAAAGATAGAAATGTTTGCTTTAATTACAGATTACATTAATCTAAACGAAAAAGAAACTAAGTATTTCTACAAAAACCTTTCTATTAAATTTAAGGGGGAATTATTAGATGAATTGAAAAACGCTAAACTATACAAGGATAATAAACTTTTCTAATATGTCAAAAGTATTCATTTTTACCGACCCACATTTAGGTGCTAGGTCAAATTCAACAGAATGGATGGATATAATGGAAGAGGCACATTTTAAATTCATTATTCCAACTATTAAAAAACATTTCAAACCAGGTGATATCATAATAAATTGTGGTGATGTTTTCGATAACAGAACATCCATCAATGTTAAATCTATGGATTTAGGTATCAAGATTTTTGAAGAACTAAGTGAAATTGGTCCTGTCCATATCATTGCTGGAAATCACGATATCTATTATAAAACAAGTACTGAAATATCAAGTTTAGATATACTAAAATATATTCCAAATGTTACTGTACATAAAGATGTTAATGTTTTAGAACATGATGGCATTAAGTTTTTAATGATGCCATGGCAAAAAGATGTAAAGGAAGAAGCCGAAACTTTACAAAAATATCAAAAAGAACATTCCTGTCAATATGCATTTATGCATGGAACATTCTCGTTAATCAAATATAACAAGTACGTTAAAATTGATAAAAACGATGGTGCAAATCCTAAAAGTGCTGATGGTTATAAAAAGGTTTATACCGGACACATTCATTGGTCACAACAAAAAGGAAATATTAATGTAGTAGGAACACCTTATCAAATTACAAGAGGAGATTCTGGCAATTCAAAAGGTATGTTTGTATTAGACTTAGAAACAGGAAAAGAAACTTTTTATGAAAATAATATATCTCCTAAGTTTATACAATTTACTATTGATACTATAACGAAAGAACAAATGATGGATATTAATGAGCAAAGTAAAAATAACTTTGTTGATATAAACATTAAAGAAAAATTGTTATCTACAAACTCATCAAAATTGACAAAGGTATTTCATAAGATAGGAGAAAAAGCTAGACTGCTAAATATTTTTCCTATTGAATCCGATTACGGAGAAATTGATGAAGAATCATCTTCTTTAGATGCAAAGGAACTTATCAATAGAGAAATTGATAATAGATTTAAAGGAGAAGATAATAAGAAAGCAAGAAAGATTTTTGAAAATTTATTTAAAGGAATATGAAATTAGTTAAATTAGAATACAAAAACTTTAATTCATACGGAAATAAGATTACCAAAATAGAATTCGATGAAAAAGGTAATATGATAATGCTTATAGGTCAATCTGGACACGGTAAGTCAACTATTAGAGAAGTTATATCATATTTGATTTATGGAAAGGTACAGGAAAAGAAACTTGGAGATTTACCTAATAGAATTAATAAGACATTGTGGGGTAAAATTACCCTGATTGCAAAAGGTTCTACTATTACAATTGAAAGAGGTATATCACCTAAAGTATTAGAAGTTTATATTGACGGGGTTGTTCAGGATGTTGCCGGTAACAGTAACATTCAAGGTATAATTGAAAATGATTATATGAAAATACCTCAATCAACTTTTGACAATGTTATTTCTATATCGGTTGATAAATTCAAATCGTTTTTAACAATGAAACCATCCGACAAAAGAAAGATATTAGACCAAATATTTGGTATATTATTCTTTAATAAGATACATGATTCATTGAGAGATTTTGTAAAAGATTACAATAATGATATAGGAAACTTAGGTGGTCAAGTTCGAGTTTTGATGGAAAACAAAAAAACTATTGAAGAAAAAATAAAATCTTTAGATGCAGAAAAATCAAAAGATATAACGGACAAATTAGAAGAGGTAATAGAGAACATAAATTCATTAACTGACAGTATGTTAGAAATGACTGAAACCTCAGAGGATATTGATAGTAAAGCCAATCTTGCATTTGAAAAAATGACAAAATTAACTAAATCAAAAAACGAATATGCCTTTAAGATTAAAGATTGTAATCATAAATTAAAAGTTTATGATACTGATACTTGTCCAACTTGTAAGTCCGATTTGACAGATGATGTTCATACAAAAAATAAAGAAAAGATTAGAGAAGAAAAGATTCAATATGAAAATGAATTAAAAGGTGTCAAGGCTTCTATTGGTAAATTAAAAGATATTCAATCAACAATAGATAAAAAGAAACAAGTACTAGGTAATACAATTTACGAAACTAGATTGTCTTTAGATAAATTAAAAGGTAAACAAGAAAATCTATCAAAACCTAAAGTAGAAACAAACGAATTCGATTCTGTATTAGAAAATACTATTGAAAAGATTGATTTGATATTGATTGCTATTCAAGAAAAGAAAAAAGATGAATACCTATATGCAGAACTAAGTAAGATATTTGGTGAAGATGGTGTCAAGTTACAGATAATGAAAAACTTTTTACCTAGTTTTAATAAGTCTATAAATGAAATTAGTAAAAAATTACATTTCCCATACAAGGTTGAAATTGATGAAAGGTTTAATAGTAAATTAATATCTATTGGTGAAGAAATTAATCCTAAAACTCTTAGTACAGGAGAAAGAAAGAAAGCTGATTTTGCTGTGTTGATCTCTTTGATACATATTATGAAAAGAAATTATCCTAATATCAATTTATTGTTCCTGGATGAAATACTTGCATCCTTAGATGCAAATTCAATACACGAGGTATTATTGTTGATTAGGAATGTCGTAGATGATTTAGATTTGACAGTATTTGTAATCAATCACAGTGAATTGCCAAAAGAAATGTTTGATTATGTTTATGCCGTTAATAAAGTTGCTGGGTTCAGTGAATTGTTGATAGATGAATGTTAGGTGATTAAATAAAGAAAGGGAATTGTCGGTATTGACGTACCTATCCCTTTCTTTAAAAATAATTAATCTAATGTATTTAATCTCACGAGAATGGTGTAAAGAAACCCCTTTTTACTTCTACAAAACAACAAATCTTATTAATAAAAAGTTCTACTATGGTAGTGGCACAGATGAAGAAGACTATTTAGGTTCTGGTATTGCTATTGATAGGGCAATCAAAAAGTATGGAAAAGAAAATTTTCATATTGAAAAACTAAGATACTTTCAAACAAGAAAAGATGCCTATGAATATGAAGATAGATTTTTAAATTTATTTGATTTAAAAAATATAAAAGAATCTTATAATTTGAAAAATAGTGCTTGTGGATTTGAACAAGGACATACTTATACTGCAAATAAAGTAGTGGTAAAAGATAAATATGGAAATAATTCACAAGTAGATACTGATAATCCAAGATATAATTCAGGTGAATTAATGCCTATAAATAAAGATAGAATTGTTGTGAAAGATACTGATGGTAATAAATTTAGTGTTTCAGTTGATGACCCGAAATACCTTTCTGGTGAATTAGTTGGTCATACTAAAGGTAAAGTAACAACTAAAGATTCAAATGGAAATATTCGTGTTGTATCAATTGATGACGAAAGATATTTGTCCGGAGAACTTACACACGTTAGTAAAAACTTAGTTGCTGTAAAAGATATAGATGGAAATATATTATCGGTAAGTAAATGTGATAATAGAATTAAATCAGGTGAACTTGTATATTTGACTACTGGTATGGTGGGAGTAAAAGATATTAATGGTAACCAATTTAGAGTATCTGTAAATGATATTAGATATATCTCAGGTGAGTTAGTCGCATTATCTAAAGGTAGGTGGACTTGGAATAAACTTTTGTATATAAATAATAAACACAAATCTGTAAAGGAATGGACAAAGTTCTATGGTTTGAAACAGATTAAATACTTAAAGGAATATTTAGAAAGTAACAATATAAATTATGGGCGAAACTTACAATAATTACCAAAATAAGGATGATGTTTTATTCCGTAATTTGATAGTCGGAACTCTACATGCTTTAGATGATAGGATATTTTGGAACAATGTTATAGACAATAAAAAAACAAAAGTAGATGTGCCTGCATATTTTACTGTTGCTGGTTCTGAAAGATTTTTAAGTGATATATTTTTGAACTC
>Ga0208814_1000195_pt1 | contig 43362 bp, 53 predicted proteins | sample MalvirAntarct_55_FD_184253 | JGI IMG/M metagenome (GOLD analysis project Ga0208814, IMG submission 184253) | Marine viral communities from the Global Malaspina Expedition - Malaspina viral metaG Antarct_55 (SPAdes) (version 2) | ecosystem: Environmental > Aquatic > Marine > Oceanic | place... | reverse complement strand
GTTGCCAGAACCTTATACAACAATAGAACTGTTAACGACTCAGATTCCGCTGGAAGTGAACGCCTAACATCATCAATTACACTAACAGAGGTACAAGGATAATGAGCATTACAATCAACATGACCAAAGCAAAAGTCATTGCACACGATGCCAGACGGGTATCCCGCAATGCAGCCTTTGCACCACTAGACATTAAGGCAACCATACCAGCAGAGTCAGAAGCAGCAGAAGCAGCTAGGGCAGTTATCCGCACTAACGATGCAGCATTGCAAGTGTCTATGGATGCAGCCAGTGATGCGGTAGCACTCAAGGCTTTGATGCCAGCAGGAGAATAATTATGCCGCAAGGTAAAGGTACATATGGCTCAACTAAGGGCCGTCCCCCAGCAAAACCTACAAAGAAACCAAAGAAAAAGTAGATGTGGTCTAGCCCAACAGGGCTACCCCTAGTACACCAAAGCACTTCCCTTCTCCCAGAGGGGAAGGCTCTAATCATAGAGCCAGTGGTGGCCCAACGCCCCATCGAATATCTAGTCGTCCAACCATCTAAACAACCTTACGAAACCCAAGACTACTCAGCGAGGTTATGGCTATGTTAGCGGAAATAATGCTTTGTAATAGTCTGTATAAAACAGTGTCCACCGCATTCAAGAACGGCAAGTCCATCTACGATATGGGTAGCTCACTTACTGACTATTTCTCAGCGACACATGAAGTTCAGAAAAAAGCTGGTGACAGCAGTAGTAAAGGCACAGCCTTAGAATGTTGGCAATTCCAAGAGCAGCAAAGAATCCAGAGAGCCAATCTTGAGTATCATATGAAAAAGAGCCGACTTGGTGGTTGGACAGATTTTGTTCGCTTCGAGGCAAATTGGCATAAACAACGCAAAGAAGAAGAGTTGGCTTTGAGAAATAAGAAAGCTAGGCAAGCAGCCAAGCTACAGAAAGACTTACAGTTAGCAATCAACATTGGTGTCTGCATGATACTTGCTATGGGCTTACTGTTTGGAATCGCAATCTACTATAGAGGTTAATACTCATGTCCCAAATGACGGACTATGATGCAGGACGCTTAGTGACCCTAGTAGAAACTCTAGGTACTCAAGTCGAATCTTTAAACGAAACAACAGTAATCTTATCTAACCGCATCAATGACCTAGAGAAACAACTAGTCAAAGGCAAAGGCTTCCTAGCAGGAGCCATGCTTCTATCTATAGGTCTAGGTGGTGTCGGTACGTCAGTCCTATCCAAGTGGATGGGTACATAAAAACTAATATTTAGTTCATAAAAACTAATAAAAAGTTCACATTAAAGTGAACATTACAGTATACATTGTAAAGTATAAGCAACATAAACAAGGAACCACTATATGTCATCTCTCAACCCCTTTGCAGGGATTGCAGGGAGTGTCATGGAAGGTCTTGATGATTTGTTTACTTCGGACGAAGAGAGAGCCAACGCTGCTCTTAAAGTCCAAGAACACCTCCAGAAACCCCACGTTCTACAGGCAATGGCGAATATCGAATCTGCCAAACATGCTTCTGTGTTCGTGGCTGGTTGGCGTCCAGCTATCGGTTGGGTATGTGCTATTGGTTTGTTTTACCAATTCCTTATCCTTCCGTTTGCTGGACTCATCAACGCTTACATTGACCTACCAGCAGAACTTCCTGCTATCGCATCCGCTGAACTCACAACACTCGTAATGTCTTTACTGGGCCTAGGTGGCCTACGGTCATTCGAGAAAGCTAAAGGACTTACGAAATGAAGAAGACCAGTGCAGATCTTAAAGGTCTACTAATTATATCCCTGTGTGACCGGGTGGCTAACGGTGAACTAGACCCTAGGTCTGGTGAACGTGTTGACGCTCCCGCAAGTACACTGAATGCAGCCGTTAACTTCTTAAAGCAATTCCCACCAGAAGAGATGGTTACCCAGACAGATCACAACCTGTCAGATACCTTAAAGAAGTACACCAACGTAATGCCTATTAAGGCGACACACTAAGATAGGACTGTAGTCTATGCTAGATCCATACTTGATTGACGGTGATCCCCACTGGCAAGCCTCTTTTCCAGACGAACTGTGGCCCGCTTTTGAGGAATTTCGTAACTTCCTAGCTATTGCTTGGCATCACCTTGGGCTACCTGCCCCAACAGAGGCTCAGTACGAGATAGCCCACCGTCTTCAGTATGGTTACGACACGGCTGAGGCTACAGACTTGGAGGCCCACAAGCTGAAATCTTTGTTCGACAATCCCCGTGAGGATATTGTCCGATGTTTCCGTGGTGCGGGTAAGTCGTATATCACATCAGCCTTTGCTATATGGCGACTTATGCGTAACCCTAGGGATGAAAAGATCCTGGTTGTGTCTGCTGCTGGCTCTAAGGCAAAGGAGTTCGTATCGCAAACAAAGGGCATTATATCCTCTATGCCTATACTTCAGTGGCTCATAGAGGGCGCTCGTGAGAAAGGTGCTGCTCGTAGAGATCAGGCTGATCAGTTCGATGTGTCTGGTAGTTCTCTGTCACAAAGCTATTCTGTGGCTGCTAGGGGTATAACCTCACAGATCACGGGCAGTCGTGCGACTTTATTGATCGCAGATGACATAGAAGTAGAGAAGAACTCCCTTACAGAGGAAGCCCGACAGAGAATCGTTAGGGTCGTACAGTCTGACTTCGTGCCTATCACCAAGACAGAGCATGGTAAGGGTGACATCATCCTACTAGGTACACCGCAGACGGAAGAATCTATCTACAACGTACTCGTTAAGTCCATGCAGTTTCGGACATTCACTATACCTGTACGTTATCCCGTACAGGACAAACTAAAGAACTACATACTCCGTGATGAAGAGTCAGGTGAGGATGTAAACATACTGGCTCCCTACCTAAAGCGTAAGAACAGCCTAGGACTACTAGAGTATGGTGGCGTAACTGACACCCGATTCGGTCATGACGAGATGGTCAAGATAGAATCTAAGGGTAGGGCTACCTATGCCTTACAGTACATGTTGGATACTAGCCTGTCAGATGCTGAGCGTTACCCACTGAGACAGTTCGACTTAGTTGTGTTCTCTACCAATCCCGTTAAGGCCCCGTTACAGGTGCAGTGGGGAAGAGACAGTGACAAGAAGAACCAGATCCGTGACATCAGTAACCTAGGGTTCTCTGGTGACCACTTCCTTCGTCCACTATTCACCGACACTGATTGGGAAGTATATGACGGTGTGGTTCTATTCGTTGACCCCGCAGGTCGTGGTAAGGATGAAACCGCATGGGCTATCGTAGCGACTCTTAACGGCATCATGTATGTCCTCCATGTAGGTGGATACAAAGGTGACCCCGCAGAGGCTATGCATCAAATAGCTATAGATGCTAAACGCTATGCCGTAAACGTAGTAGAGGTAGAACCTAACTACGGACAGGGACTATGGGTTACATCATTCGGCCCTATCCTTCAAAAGGTATGGCCCGGTGGTTGTACAGTACAGGAATCTGAGTGGGCTAAAGGTCAAAAGGAAGGTCGCATCATCGATACCCTTGAGCCTGTCATGACGCAGCACCGCTTAGTGATGGATGAACAACTCATTCGTTCTGACGTTAAGAACCAGGACCATGTGTATTCCTTAATGTACCAGCTTACCCACATTACCCGTGACCGTGGATGCTTAAAGCATGACGATAGGGTGGACGCTTTAGCAGGGGCTGTAGCCTACTGGCAGAAGACGATGGGTCAATCCGTAGACGAGGCTAGGCAGGGTGTCCTAGATAGTCGATGGGAAGCTGAGATAGAGGACTTCATGGAGATGGCCCAAGGTGGATTCTCAGGTAAGGATCTAACCAGCAATGTAGTGTCCATTAGAGGCCGTAAAAGGGCCGATGGGAGTCGTTCAGAAGTTACCCAACGAAACGTATAGGGGTAGGTGAACGAGGCGTCAACGAGGTGTAGGCAATGTGTGTGGGGGGAGGGTGACTTTTGGTTTATCCGTAAGATTTATATAGGCATATATCCCCCCGCGCGCGAGCCAGCTACCCCCGCATACCCCCCGACAACGCTGGAGCCAGGGTGAGGAAACGGATCGGCTGGGCGGGAATTAAATCGGGCTAATCGATTGATCAAACAGCCAACAAACAGACACAATCTAAGATAACAGCACAACAGCGCCGTATATCGTGGGCTTAGCGTTATCGTCAGTGTTATATATAGATTCTTTGCATTTAATTTAACCCTTATTTAACTGGTATCAAACGTCTTGATAGTTAGACGCGGCGCGGTGTCGCTTTAATTTCGTTACTCTTAAACAGATCAACACCACTGTTTTTTTAACTTGATGCGCTTGTTAATGGTTTACGCATGTTTTAGACTTAACCCATCGAAACGGCAAAAACGCCAAAATACAGGAAAATAAGGATTATCTAATATGAACACTAAAAACAAAGAAGACATATTGAAGGCTTACACTAAATACAGAACGTATCAGCGTTTCGTATCAATGGCTGCAGATCTGGATGCAAAGCTAGACGCACCGACTAGTGAACTGGAATACTTGCATGGACGCATTGAATACCGCGCCGACATTGCGAGTGACCACATAGAAGATCTAAACGCTCGCGACCAAGTTATATTATTTAGATACCATGCCATCAAGCACGGCTATTCTATTGAACTATAAATAACAGCATAACGATATTAAACAAAACGTAATAACTAAAAGGATCAACAAAATGAATGCAATAACAAACATACCAAAGCTAAGCCAATTTGATATCTATATGGGCCAAAGCAAAGCCCAACTAATGCGTATAGCTAGACTAGACCATAATCTAAAAGGATCTATTTTTGCAGATCCTTTAAGCAATCCAAAAGTCGCCAAAAACGCTAAATTCGATAACGTCCTAACCTATCCAATACATTTAGCGCCTAGCACCCTAAGCGGCTTTAATACTTGCGCCATGGCTAGTGAAGGATGCAAAGAAGCATGCCTCCACACAGCTGGCAATCCCGCCTACATGAAAGGCAAAAATTCAGCGCGTATAACTAGGACCAAACTGTATTTTGAGAATCGCCCATTGTTTGTCGCTATCCTAGTAAAGGAAGTTATAGCCGCAACAAAAAAAGCGGCTAAGCTAAATATGGCCCTAGCATTTAGGCCTAACGCGACTAGTGACATCAAATGGGAAAAATCCAAAGTTATATCAATGGGTATGCAAATAGTCGTTACCGAACTAATCCACCAATTCGCGCCAGAGGCGACAATATACGACTATACAAAGGAACCGAACCGTAAAACGCCTAGTTTCTATACCCTGACTTTTAGCCTATCTGAAAACAATGATATTGCAGCGTATAACGAGTTACTGAATGGGCGAAACGTCGCGGTAGTGTTTGATACTAAACGCGGTAAAGCCTTGCCTTCTACCCATACCTTGAACGGCAAAGTATTTGAGGTCATAGACGGCGATAAGAGCGACTATAGGCCCGAAGATGTGCAAGGCGTCATTGTAGGACTACGCGCCAAAGGGGACGCTATAGGGGACGCTAGCGGTTTTGTTCGTAAAGCTAACCAAAGCGTATTTATGACGGCGTAAATAAACAGCAAAACCCTATTACGATGGGGTTAACAATAAGCATTGATTATCAGTGTTTATTGTTAACCAAACGAAGTAACAAAAGGATGTATAAAAATGACTGATAAACAAATAATCGAATACTACGACACAAAAATTAATTGCACGTTAGCCGAATTGTCAGCGGTTTCTGGCAAATCAATCAAAGCGTTAAAACGCCTTTTAATGGGGTCTTAATTATGAGTTATAAATCGATGCAAATCATATCCAAAAGGATCGATAACGCCGCCGCGTTAAAGGCAATAACGCCAACTGAAGGGTTTAATTTATTACAGCACCTACGTCTTAGTGGACGCGGCAAATATCGATATATCGCCGATGCTGATCGCGCCGTTTATGCCGATATCGCCAAACGTGTACGGGTGGCAAATGATGGGGGTTATGACAATGCTTAAACAACTGGAATTATTCCCGCAACTAGACGCCTCTATCATTCGCGCTTATCGCAATCTACATACGGGCCAAATTAGCCTATTAGACAAGGCTAGTGGCCTAGTCGTGGGCCATTGTGACGCCGTGCGACTTGTTCCACATTATCTGCAAGATTCCGTCAAATGCATAGTCAATCAGGCTGGACGCGCACGGGTATTAAGGGAACGTAAAAAATACGTTCACGCATTTATTGAGGGCGCTATTGAGCGGGTGGCGGGTTTTGTCTCATACAAAAATCGAACCTATACAGGGGTGCGCTATATGGAGGGCCTAGACGCGCCCACAAGCGCCGTTACCTATAACCCATACAAGGCTCCCACTTTCACAGATAAATCCACTGGCGCACCTATAGAGGCGCTACAACAGGCCATTATATCCGCTGACGGATCTATTCAAGGCGTCACTATTTAAACAGTAAAACAATATTAAGAGGTTTATTATTATGAGTATCAATAACGACAAAATTGTTGTGTCCCTATATGAGTTTACAGGCGTGGCGTTAAGGCCATGGGCAAAACGCGGCTATACCTGTTTCGCCTATGATTTACAGCACGATAACACCGACATTGAGCGGTTCGATGGTGGTGGTTCTATTCACTACCTACATGCTGATCTACATAACTCGCGATCACTTTGGCATATCTATAAGGCCCACCGCCACGATGATCTAGTGTTCGCCATGGCGTTTCCTGTATGTACAGATCTAGCAGTGTCGGGCGCGGCTCATTTCGCCAGCAAAGCAAAAAAAGATCCAGATTTCCAAACTAAAGCCGCTGGATATGCCGCCAAGTGCAGCCACCTGTTTGCTAGTTGGTGTGTCCCTTATTTTATTGAGAATCCAGTATCACGATTAGCCACCCTATGGCGGTCACCTGACTATCGGTTTCACCCGTTTGAATACGGCGCATACATACCTGCCACCGAAGCAGAGCATCCACTCTATCCAGACCACATTGCACCCATGGATGCCTATAGCAAGCGCACATGCCTTTGGACAGGTGGCGGGTTCAAGATGCCAGAGGCTAAGCCTGTCGACTGCGAGTCATTCGGCAACAGCCGCCAGCATAGCAGCCTTGGTGGAAAGTCCATGCGTACAAAAAACATAAGAAGCGCAACGCCTAGGGGCTTTGCCGAAGCCATTGCAGTCAGTAACGCGGCATAGGTTTATCAGTCGGCCTTCTAACGAGGGTCGGCGAGTAAACCAGTAGTAAACAAAACGTAAACCAAAAGGAAGATGAAAATGATGCTATTAGAAGCACGAGAAGTAAATACAGGGGGTGGCTCAATGGTCACCATTATTGAGTCCGTAGAGTGGAATTATATCCTTGTTACAAGTGATGAGGCGGTAGCTATTTATCAGTCTGAAGACGCTTTTTGGGACGGGGAACCGAGCCTAGAATTTGCCTACATTAATAACATAATTGGAGAATAATAATGCCAAAAAGAACAGTTCCACCGCTAACCAGTTTTAACCTTTATCAGGCCACCGAAGTAATTTGGGACGCCCTGCACATTGCCAGAGAGGAATCAATTCCAGAGGACAACAACGGGCCTAATGATGATCACTGGGACGAAATTTGCACAGCCATGGCGTGGCTGCAAGAAGCCGCTGGATGCGAGTACATACCTGACGGCGAGGGAGGTTTAGAGCATGAATAACATGACACAAGACCAATTAAACGCGCTCATTAAAACGTCTTCTAAGAAGCGCCAGCGCAGAGTTAGGCCCAAGGTATTACGGGCTGAGAATATGGCCTCACAGGGGCCTGATTGGGCCTCTATGGGCCTAGTGTTTGCCGTTACTCTGGTGATCATTCCGATCATCGTCACTATAGCCATGGGGGTTTGATTATGATGGGCATAAATGTTGCTACCGATGGGGATTTAATCTATTCAGATCTAATCGTCAGAGGACAAAAGACATTGGAAACTAGGGACAGTAATTCACTAAGTCCATATATAGGCAAACGTGTTGGCATCATAGAAACCAAGAGAGGGCGCAAAGCCCGTTTGGTTGGTTTCGCCGATGTTGGTAAGCCATTGGTTGTTGGGAGTTTAGGCTTTGACTTGCTAAGTCGGCATCACCTTGTGCCAGAGTCCAGCAGGTTTAGCATTAAAAAAGGCCAAAAGAAGTGGCTGTATCCAATGATGAATGTGATGAAACTAACCGAGTCAATTGATGCATCTGAAACTAGGGGCATTGTTGCCAGAGATATTACGGGATTGTTAGAGGCTGATAAATTCAGACAGGACATGCTCAACTGGATGGAGGCGAATACAAATGATTAGTAAAACGACTGACCTGTATTTACAGGAATTCAACTATGACATCGACAAAGCCATTACGGCAGGACACGCCGCCAAGGCGTTAACCGATGAACAGATTGGCGTCATGTGGGAGTTAGAAACCCTCAGTGGCGTTATAGAAGACGCCTACAATTATGTAATGAAGAACAAAGGGTCTTAGTCGCATTGACCTGTAAGCCATGCTGACCCGTGGCTTATGGCAATTCGATTGAATTGTTGGGCTTGTGAATAATACTGCAAGATACTTTTGCTGTATTGTGGTATAATCGACACCCGCTCAGAAACCTGTAAAGGAGGTAGTTTGTATAATTCATACGGAATAGTGATACCCATTGTCTGGGTAGTTATAGCCATTGGCGTTGTAATCATAAGAATCTTGGTAGCAGCGCCTGGATTTGATCAATTAAATTTAGCTAGTGTCCCATTGTCGGCGCTCTTGCTAAGGGAGGAAAAAGAACTTAAAGAAAGCCGTAGAGGAAGGGGGGTGGGAAAACCCCCCACCACGGAGAACTTAAAGATAAACTTAAAGGAAAAACTAAATGGATTATTTTAAATATGTTAGGTATAAGACAGGGCCACCAAGGGACAGATTTTTCAATCTTAGATGTCGGAAAATGCACTGGCAAAATGAGGACAATTGGCACTGGTCAATTATTTTCACGGATGCTTGCAAATGCCTACAGCCAACGTGGGCTAGGGCTGATGTTTTTGGCTCCATGCATTTAAATGTCTTAAACACTTTACGCACATTTATCGGTTCAAACAATGAGCCAAATGGGCCTAATGCCTTGTAACAAACAAAAGGACGAGGATACTAAAATGGCTTTAAATATGAAGGCCCAAGATGAAAGCAGTAAGCGCCGCCGTAAACAGGGCGGGTTAGTCATTAAGACATTACGCACATCTCTGGGGTATACCCAACGTGAACTAGCTGAGAAATGTGAACTCGACTACTACACGTTCATAAGTCAAATAGAAGCGGGTGTGGGCAAGATCCCACCGCAGAAATACAAGATATTTGCAGCCAGTTTAGGTTGCGATACTAAAAAGTTTGTCAGGGAGCTTATAAAGTTTTATGACCCGCACACTTTTGAAGCCTTGTTTGATGCAGACCCCCATGAACCTACAGACTACGATGAAATACGCTTATAATAGGAGAATAATTAAATGGAAGTTGAGAGGATAATATTAAGGCTGATAGAAGGGCCTTTCGCACCAGTTGAATCAGGCGTCACCGAAGAGGGTGAAGCTTGGTTTTCGGCAGGAGAAAGTCATGTATCTGTTGGTAAGGACTGCAAGTTGTTCGATAGTTGGGAGCTTATTATGACCACCAAGACTCCAGAAGATCTATTGTCGGGGGTCATGAAGAGGCTTAAAATAAACAGTGAAGTTGTCACTTAAATCTACTCGTATAGGACTAAAGTATGACAAAATTATTTAAACGAACCGATGCGGCGGGTAAAACAATCAGCCAGAACTGGTACGTTCACATTAACGGACAGAAGAAATCCACAGGCTGTAGCAACAAGAAGGAGGCCAAAGAGGTTGCCGAATTGTTAGCTCAGAAGGAGAGGGCGCATAAACATGCTGGTCTTAATAGCGAGGAAACAATCGAACAGGTTTTGAATCGCTATTACGAACGTCAGTCCCTGTTAACTGAGTCGGGTGAAAAGCAAGCGGGGGCGCTACGAAAACGCCTGTGTGGACAGTTCCCAGTAGAAGAGTTGTATCGTGTCCCTAACAGGATCATACCATTCTCACTCAATCCGAATAGGCTTTGGTCTAGCATGACAAATCGTGACTTAGATCAGATCATGATGAATCGCAAAAAGGAAGGCTATGCACCCGCATCGATCAACAAAGAGATCGACCAACTTCATCAGATCCAAAAGTGCTGTAAGAAGAATTGGGGCATCAAGATCAATCATGAAATGGACTTTGACGATTTGCATATGAAGGTCAAAAAGAAAACCAGAGCGGCTAATGTAGAAGAGGAACAGCGTTTGATAGACGCAATGAACCCGACTACAAAAACCTATCTTAACGGATGTTCTTGGGAACGTGCGCCGAAGAACCAGCGGATCTGGTCAGTGGATTCTTTTCATCTGCTAATCACATATCTTGATCTTGGGTTACGCTCAGCGGAAGGTCGGAAGATCTTGTGGGCAGATGTAGATACAGTCAACTGGATAGCCATTAGGGTATGGCGTAAAAAGACTGATCGTACTGACATGCTGCAAATGACTGATCGTCTGCGTGAAGTACTACAATCTAGGTGGAAACATAGGGGGTCCAGGAATTCTGATTTCGTTTTTCCCCATGCTTTTGACACCAAGAAGTGTAAGACGGGAAGCCTTGGCGCTCTCCGAACTGGAATAGAACGAGCGGGTCTAAATGATCCTGAGATAGTCAAGAGACACGGCAAATTTACTGTCCATAGTCTTCGCGATTCGTATGCAACCCGACTCACTGAGCAGGGCATCATACCAAGCGAACTTATGCACCTATTAGGTCATGCTAATGAAGAGATGAGTATGAAATACATTCATATGCGCCCATCTGACGCCATGAACAAAGGACATAAGTTACGCAACTCAGCCACAACCCTTATATCAACTGACCTTGAGGGCGCACTAGGTGACGCCTACAACAAGTAAACCTCTGTAAGTCATTGAAATGACAGACAGTATTGCTTTCACTGTACAGCCAAAATACAGACAGTCAGCAAGCTAAGCTTTGTAACTCATTGTTTCATATAACAAATAGTGATTACTGGCAGAATCATCCACAGGAATTGGGGACACATTGGTGTGAGCCGCTGTATCTCTAGTGTCCTGTGGATTTTCCCGACTATGTACATAACTTCCCACCACCAAAGGTGCAGAATACTTGTACAGTAAACTTTTGACAATAACCCTGCGACTAGTGACTTTAGCGGGGTTTTTTAGGGATATTTAACATGACAGACAGTATACAGCCAAAAGAGCAGCCAGAAAAAACTCTGTTGATAACGGAGATAGAAAGGGAAGTACTTTGGGAAGCATCAGCCATTGATCGTGGAAAGGAGCGTTATCACTCAACCTTTAGTACAGTGAAAACTTCACGCAACGGGGATGTTAAACATGAATCTGCTGAGTTGGGGGACGTAGCTCCGGGTCAAATAATTCTTAAAGAAATGATGATTCACGCCATTCCACACTTCCACGCTGCCATTGAAGAAGCTAAGCGAGAGATCACAGCGGGACACAAGTATCGCCACAAGGATTGGTGGTGGTTGATAGGTTGGCTAAGTGCTGAAGAGATTGCATTGGTTACTGCCAGAACTATCCTCACGGAGAAGGCCAGCGGTGAGTCCTACCAAGGCCGAGCGGCGACAGGTTTAAACCTGCGTATAGGACAGGCAGTCAAAGAACAGATTGAATTTAACAAGTGGAAGAAGCAATCAAAGATCATGGCGGCTGATCAGGATGGTTTTGACTTTGCGGAGTGGCTAATTAAAAAGGTGGGAGGCACGATCAAAAGAAAAACTTGGGCAAGGTGGAAGGCCAAGATGGATAGCATCCAGAATGAGGATTGGCCCCCAGATACCCGTGTCCACATCGGCGCTAAGTTGCTAGACCTTATGATCAAACATGGCGGTGGCTGGTTTGAATCTAGACTAGTCTATAGGAATGGAAAAACTGAACGCCGAGTTTTTATGAGTGCCGAGGCTCAACAGGCACTTGTTGATATTAACTCGCAGCTTGAGGTTAACAGGCCCTACATGGTTCCCATGAGGATGCAACCTAATAAGTGGGAACATAAATACAATGATGAAGGTAAGTTAGTCGGGTTTTCGGGCGGGTATGAAATCATTCAGCATAAGTTGATGCGATCTGGAATGTACAGCCATACAGCCAGCTACCCAGAAGCCATAAGTGATCGTTTCCTAGATGCCATAAACGTGGTGCAGTCCACAGAGTGGCAAGTGAACGACTTTATATTGGACACAATCCTCACTGTTAGACAAGAAGGAGGTTTTTTAGGCGGGTTGCCACCCGTTGAAGATGATGAATTACCAATAGCCTTATCAGATGAAGAGTGGGAGTTAATGGATAAGGCCGAGCGCACCGAGTGGAAGTTGCAAATCAGTAAGATTCATGAGGACAACGCCAAGATGCAGAGTAAACGTGAATCATTAATCCGTAAGTTAGATATGGCGCGTAGCTTACGCGGCGAAACCACATACTAAAGGCTAAAATATGACCAAACGAATTTCATCACGACACACCTACCCACACTTTGCAGACTTCCGCACCCGTCTGTACCCTATGGCCCAGGATTTAAACCCGCAGGGTGATCAGATCTGTAAAGGTCTGCTGCAATTCCACCATGCAAAGCCATTGGGTGACCGAGGTTTGTACTGGTTAAAAGTCACACTGGCTAACACAGCAGGACAAGATAAGGCCACATGGGCTGAGCGCATAGCGTGGGTCGATGCAAACCACGACATGATAATTGACAGTGGGTTAAACCCTTTGGATGGTCACCGTTTATGGACTGATCCTTCAATTGATGAGCCATACGTTTTCCTAGCCGCAGCACGGGAGTACGCACTGGCGGTTGGGTTAGATAATCCTGCTCATTTTCTCAGTAGATCAGTGTGCGCCCTAGATGGGGTTTGTAATGGAATGCAAATTCTATCTTTACTTGGCAGGGACAGCGTGGGTGCTATTAAAACTAACTGTAGCAGCCTACAGAAGAGGTATGACCTGTACACAGAGATAAAGGATGCTGTCATAGTGCTGAATAATGACATGGCCTTACAAGGTCGTGAAGAAGCCTTGGCGTGGATGGGAAAGATTACAAGAGCTACCTGCAAAAGGGCAACAATGACAACGCCCTACGGCGTGACGCCAAGAGGCATTGCGGGTCAGCTAGTAAAGGATGGGTTTTGTGACAATCTTGAGGGCAGGAAAGGAACTAACGCTGCTTATATGCGTGACCTTATTGTTGAAGCACTAAAGTCCAGTGTTAATTCTTCGTCAACAATTATGGAGTACTTTCAACAGTGTGCAAAAGCATTGTCTAAGCAGGAACTGCCATTAAAGTGGGTGACGCCAACAGGCGTAGAGTGTACGCAAGCCTATCACAAGTTAAAAGAAACTAAGGTGAAGACTTTAATGGGTGAGTTTCGCCTTTGGGATGAGGATCGTAACACAGGACTTGACGAGCGTAAGAATTACCTAGCCGCAAGCCCCAACGTGGTTCACTCTTTTGATGCAGGGCTGTTGCAGAACGTAGCACTGAGATTAAAGAATGATTATGGCGTGACAAGCACGGCTTTTATCCATGACAGTTATGGTGTCCACCATGGACAGCTAGATTGTGGGGAGAATGCAGTTGATGTACTTCACAGATGCATACGAGAGGAGGCGCATAAGATATTTAAGGTTAACCACTTAGAGAGGTTCCGAGAACATATACTTTCCTATGCTCCACATGTCGAACTTCCAGAAGCACCTGCTCTAGGAGATTTTAACGTTAATGAACTACTAAACTCGCCGTATTTCTTCAGCTAAGAAGTACAGTAAACCTTTGACAAAACTATAGTGTCCCATTGTCGGCGCTCTTGCTACAGCGATACGTTTTAGGAGGGAAAATGTTGGAACTTTTAAGACTTCAAGATGACAACCTGACATCTGAAGTTATGCAGTACCTAGTCTACGGCAAACCGATGCCTGTGGACTTAATGATCAGGCTCAACAACCTTGGGATCGATCCCATCAAATTACAAAATCAATACGATTTATAGGAAACAAAAGAATGGCTAAGAAGAATTTCATCAAAGTAGTAACACCCGTAGGCACAGCACAGTACGCATGGCTGGCTCGTCCAGACACGGGTCACGAATTCAGTGATGGTAAGTACAAGGTCACATTGCTGATGAACCCAGAAGATGCTGGTGTAAAAGAGGCGATTGGTAAAATTAATGAGGCTGTCGAAGACGCTGCGATTGCAGAGTGGGGCAAGTTGCCAAAGGTTTACCGCTCACCTATTAAGAACGGCGATGACATTGCTGACGAGAAGGAGGGCAAGGAAGACTTGCGTGGTTTGTACATGCTGACTACAAAGTCAAAGTTCCAGCCCGGTATGGTTGATGCCAAGCGAAACGAACTACCAGAAGATGTGTTTGTAAGCAGCGGCGACACCATCCGTGTGTCTGCTGTGCTAATCCCATACACGGCTGGAGGCATGAAGGGTGTGGCTTTACAACTGCGAAACGTGCAGCTACTAGAGCAACGTACAGCTAACGGTGATGGTGGTGACGAGTTTGATGATGTTGATGGTTACTCCACTGAGTTTGCAGTCAGCCCCTTGAATCAGGATACACCACCAGCAGGGCCTTCAGATGAAGCAGAGCCAGACGACTTTTAACATACCCAGTACTGCCTCATATTTTCTTTTACCCGTACAACCAGTACCAGCCAGCCGCCCCCGTATCGGGCGGTTCGGTGCGTACTACGGGAAAAACTATGAGTTGTTCCGCAAGGAAGCCCAGCCACTATGCAATATAGCTAGGTTCATGATTACTGACAGGCCACTTAGATTGTGGATGGAGTGTGTCGTGGCAAAGCCTAAGCAAGGCAAGCTGAGATTCCCACGCGGAGATATAGATAACTATATAAAAGGGCCATTAGATGTCATGACCAAGGCTGGAAAGTTTTGGAATGACGATGATCAGATCGTGGAGTTACAAGCATTCAAGCGTTATTGCGAAGGCACTGAAGCTTGTGGCATTCACATCTGGTTTGAGGCTATCGAAGACCAACCCTATAAGTAGGAAAATTTATGTCCGAATGGATAGACACTCACATAGCCTGTCCCCTATGCCCTAGCACTGATGGTTATTCCGTCAATGATGCGGGTTGGGGTACTTGCTTCAGTTGCGGCGGTAAGACGCCTCCGAATGACCAACCGAAGGCTAACAAAATGACCTCAAAGAAATCACAAGACTTACTACCTACGGGTGTCTATAAGGACTTAGTTAAACGCAACATTAACGACATCATCTGTAAGAAGTTTGGTTACTCTGTTGGTGAGGACACCAAGGGTAACACCTGTCAGATCGCAGCCTATCGTGATAATAAAGGACAGGTAATCGCTCAGAAATTACGCTATGCGGGTAAAGATTTCCGCAGCACAGGCGATATGAAGCAAGCCCAGATGTTTGGGCAACACCTTTGGAAATCTGGCGGCAAGCGCCTAGTTATTACCGAAGGAGAGATTGATTGCTTGGCCTACGCAACTGTGACTAATGGTTCGTGGCCTGTTGTGTCCGTAAAGTCTGGCGCACAGTCAAGTAAAGGTGATATTAAAAGTCAGCTTGAGTTCTGTGAGTCATATACCTCAGTGGTATTTCTGCTAGATCAAGACTCTCAAGGTATCGCAGCGGCACACGAATGCGCTGCGCTTCTCAGTCCCGGCAAAGCCTACATAGCTTCTTTACCTCTTAAAGATGCTGGCGAAATGCTAGAGGCTCATCGTGGTAAGGAGTTGATGCAAGCGGTTTATGAAGCCAAGGCTTTCAGACCTGACGGCATACTGTCTGGGGCTGATATTTCCATGGATGATTTACTTGCTGTAGTCAAACCTGGTTTTTCTATTCCCTATCCTTTGCTTGGTAAGAAGTTACACGGCTTGCGAAAGCGTGAGTTAACTCTCATGACCGCTGGTTCGGGTATAGGAAAGTCTACCCTCGCACGGGAGATTGGCTACCACTTGGTTAAGGAACATGGCTTAAAGATAGGCAATGTGTTTCTTGAAGAGTCGTACACAAAGACTGCCCATGGCTACATTGCGATAGATAACAATGTGCCACTGGGTAGGTTGCGTGAAGAGCCTGACTGCATTACCGCAGAGGCTTATCAAAAGTCTTTGGATTCTGTCGTTGCTAACCAGTACTTCTATGATCACTTTGGATCTATCGATTCAGAAAACCTAATCAGCAAACTTAAATACATGGCTACCTCACTTGAGTGTGACTTCTTAATACTGGATCACATCAGCATCGTGGTGTCAGGCCAGAAGTCTAGCGGCGAGGGTGAGCGTAAAGACATTGACCTATTGATGACTGCATTGCGTGGTCTGGTAGAGCAAACAGGTGTCGGACTTATCGCTATCACCCACCTCAAGAGGCCCGATGGTGGACGCAAGTCCTACAACGAGGGTGGCAGGGTGACTTTGCAGGACATGCGTGGTTCGGCTTCTTTAGAGCAACTGTCGGACAACATCATTGCTGTTGAGCGTGACCAGCAGGGTGACAACCCTGATCAGTCTCGTATTCGGTTGTTAAAGAACCGAGAGTTTGGTGACCTAGGTGAAGCAGATCTGAATGAGTTCAACCTAATTACTGGTCGCTTACTTCCTGTGGCTGAGAGTGCAGCAAAGTCCCAAAGCTTTGTTGATTTCGAGCCAGATGATATTCCGTTTTGAAAACATGTGGAAAATTTTAATCAGTCTTTTAATTAAGGATTCTAAATGAATGTTCTTATCGCAGATTTAGAGGCAAATGGCCTCTTAGATACCATTACACACCACTGGTGTTTATCCATTGGTGATCCAGTGACTGAGGAGATCACATGCTACGCAGACCAGCAGGGATTCCCTACGCTTAGTGAGGGTTACGCCCGTCTAGCTGGAGCAGATCGTGTGGTCTTTCACAATGGCTTAGGCTATGACCTTCATGCAATAAACATGATCGTCCCCAACACGCTGCGGTTTGAGCAAGTGTATGACACGCTAGTCATATCTAAGATGCTGTTTACTGATAGACGTTCCCACGCATTGGCATCGTGGGGTGAAGACCTTGGGTTCCCGAAGATGGACTACTCTGACTTCTCACAGTGGCATCCTATGATGTCAACTTACTGCAACCAAGATGTGCTTGTCACTATGAAAGTATACAAGCGTTTGCAGAAGGAGTTGCAGGGCTGGTTCAAACAGAAGCAAGTGGATTGGCGTCCCGCTGTTGCGCTGGAACACAAGGTCGCATTTTGTTTACATCTGCAAGAGCAGCATGGATTCAAACTAGACATGCCAAAACTAACCGAACTTTATATCGAACTATCAGACGAGAAGTTTGAGATTGAACGTGGTCTAAAGGATACATTCAAGCCCGTAATCATACCTGAGAAGGGTGTGTGGGATTGGAGTCTTAGAGTATGGAACCATGTGGAAACGACTGTACCTAAAGTAGGTAACAAGTCACGCGGTATTACCAAGGGTGTGGCCTACACTAAGGTATCTGTTCAAGCATTTAATCCAGGCTCTAGGCCCCAGTGTACTTATCGCATAAGCAAGGCTCACCTAGATTGGCAGCCGCTAAAGCTAACGCCCACTAATATTCCACAGATCAACGAGGCTACCCTCAAGAACTTGGTGTATCCAGAGGCTGCAATACTTAACCGCTACCTACGAATCAGTAAGCAGCTTGGTCAAGTATCTGAGGGTGCTAATGCATGGATGAAGATGGAGCGGAATGGTCGCATACATGGTCGTGTCAATCAGTGTGGTGCAAGGACACACAGGATGTCTCACTTCTCACCTAATGTTGCAAATGTTGACAAGAAAGACTTACGAATGCGTGAGGTCTGGACTGCTAATACAGGTGACAAGTTAGTCGGTTGTGATGCCGAGGGTCTTGAGTTGCGTGGATTAGCCAACAGACTATTCTTCTGGGACAAAGGTGCTTATGCCAAAGCCGTTATCTACGGTGACAAGGCTAAGGGTACTGACGCTCATAGCAGAACGATGAAAGCAGCAGGAATGCCAGACCGGGATTCTTCCAAGACCCTAATTTACGCTACGCTCTATGGCTCAGGTAACCCTAACCTAGGACAGATCTATGTGTCTGCGTGGAAGAAACACGGAGTCATAAAGAAGGGAAGACTACCATCAATTGGTAAGCGCATTCGTGACGATTTAGCCAAGGGTATTACGGGTTTAGATAAGCTTACTGATCTATGCAAGAAGAGAACCCGTGAGCAAGGATTCGTCAAGTGCATCGATGGTAGACCTATCATTTCACCTTCAGAACACAATGCTTTAAATAGTCTTTTACAGTCTGACGGAAGCATTGTTATGAAGGAGGCCCTGTCTCACTTTCACTTTACCTTGTGTGTCCGTGATGGGCACGTTGACCCTATCACCTATGAACCCCTCACCTTCAACTACTGCGCCAATGTGCATGACGAAGTGCAGATGTCTGTGCGTCCTCAACACGCAGAGTCTATAGGAAAACTCTTTGCCGCTGCGATTAAAGAAGCAGGGGAAAATCTTAATGCCAACTGTGAGTTAGCTGGCGCTTATGAAATCGGAAATAACTGGAAGGATACCCACTAATGTATGGATTAATTGATGGCGATATTATCGCTTTTCGCAGTGCCATTGCGGCACAGGAAACGTGGGACGATGAAACAATCATAGACAGTCGAAAGGCTTGTCGTAACGCAGACAAGTTAATAGCTGAATGGATGCACGGCTCTCGCGCAAAGTCACCTATCCTTACACTAAGTCCAAAAAATGGCGGTAACTTTCGTAAGGTTATCAACCCTGATTACAAGGCCAACCGCAAGGGTGTGGATAAACCTGTCGCCTACAACACAGTGATTAAACATCTTGAGGATAACTATAAAGTTAGCCGCATAGATGGGTTAGAAGCTGATGATGTGATGGGTATTTATGGAACAAACCCACGGCTTAAAGGCTCAGTCGTTATCACTATCGATAAGGATCTACTGACAGTGCCATGCAAGCTGTTTAACCCAATGAAGATGAAACGACCACAGATGATCAGGCCATTTAGTGCTGACCACGCGTGGATGATTCAGACTCTTATGGGAGACAAGACTGATGGTTACTCAGGAGCCAAGGGCATTGGCCCTAAGAAAGCCGAGGCTGCACTGGGTGACTGCGGCAACGTGGCTCAAATGTGGAAAGCTGTTACCGCTTTGTATGAGAAGAAGGGACAGACAGAGCAAGAAGCATTACTCAATACACGCATGGCTAGGATTCTCAGGTACGAAGATTACGACCAAGACAATCACCGTATAAAACTATGGGGGCCACATGGTCATGAGTGGTTAGACCTAGAGGGAGCGCATGATGGAGCATCTATTTAATGCGCTTGGAGATTTAGTTCAAGCGATTACATATGCAGGACTGACTGTATTCTTTTTGTACTTAGTGGATCTTTTTTTCGGCCCTGATCGTAAAGAAGAAGAGGATGATAAATGATTATTAAATTTTACACACAAGGTTGCGCTCCTTGTAAAGCAATAGATTCAATTCTTACGCAGATGGATGTTTCATTTCATGAAGTTGATATATCACAGGACATTGATAAGGCGATTGAATTTAAAGTTAAGAGTGTACCTACTCTGCTGAACACCGAAAGCGGTGAGCGTCTTGTTGGTTTTAAAAGTATCTCACACACGGAGGGTTGGATTCATGACAATCGTGATTGATTATTCTCGTAATGATTCTATGTCTGAACAAGCCCGTACATTGTTGCAAGATTACTACTGCATGGAGGGTGAAGATCCACAGGATGCATTCGCCCGTGCGGCTACCGCATTCTGCAAGAATGACTACGACCTAGCACAGAGGATCTACGACTACGCCTCAAAAGGCTGGTTCATGTTCTCGTCACCAATCTTATCTAATGCCCCTAGGGAGGGGGAAAAAATCCGTGGACTACCTATTTCGTGTTTTCTTGCTTATGTGCCTGATTCTTTGCATGGTCTTATCGACCATTCGTCCGAACTACGATGGTTATCTGTTAAAGGTGGTGGAGTTGGCGGTCATTGGAGCGACATTCGCAGTACTTCTAACGTGGCTCCTTCTCCAATTCCTTTCTTAAAGACAGTCGATGCAGACATGACTGCTTACAGGCAAGGCACAACCCGTAAGGGTAGCTACGCTGCATACATGGATGTGTCTCACCCTGACATCATTGAGTTCATGAACATCCGTGTGCCAACAGGTGGTGACCCAGATCGCAAGGCGTTCAACATTCACAACGCAGTGAACATCACTGACGCGTTCATAGAAGCTGTTATGGCTGATGCTGAGTGGGACTTGATTGATCCAAACGATCAGACAGTCAGGGAGTCTACTCCTGCGCGTGGTCTATGGCAGCGGTTGTTGGAGACAAGGTTCAGAACAGGTGAGCCGTACCTTAACTTTATCGATGAAGCTAACCGTAAGTTACCACCAGCGATGGTGGACAAAGGCTTGAAGATCCACGGCAGTAACCTCTGCAACGAGATTCATCTTCCGACTTCTGAAGATCGCACGGCTGTCTGCTGTTTATCGTCTGTGAACCTTGAGCATTATGACGAATGGAAGGACACTACAATGGTAGCCGACCTGATAACAATGCTTGATAACGTGATCTCGTTCTTCTGCTTCCACGCACCAAAAGAGTTACGCAAAGCGGTCTATTCAGCTACGCAGGAACGCGCCTTGGGCCTAGGCGCAATGGGTTTCCATACCTATTTGCAGCGCAAGGAAGTGCCGTGGGAATCTCCAATGGCTAACACTCTGAATGAGAATATGTTTGCTCACATTAAAGCGCAAGCAATCAATCAGACTGTGTACCTTGCCGCTGAGCGTGGGTCGTGTCCCGACATAGAGGGTGTTCGCAACTCCCACCTGTTAGCTATAGCTCCTAACGCTAACAGTTCCATACTTGCTGGTTGTTCACCTTCTATTGAACCGTGGAAGTCCAATGCGTATACACACCGTACTCGCGTAGGTTCACACCTTGTTAAGAATCCCTATTTAGACAAGGTAATTAAAGCGCACAACCCAGACATCGAATGGGTGGAGGAGCAGTGGAAGTCCATCATTCTAAATGAGGGATCAGTACAGCATCTTGAGTGGCTAAGTGAGTGGCACAAGGATGTATACAAGACAGCGTTTGAGTTAGATCAGCGGTGGGTTGTTGATCATGCAGCCTCACGCCAGCCGTTCATATGTCAGGGCCAATCAGTCAACTTGTTCTTCCCTTCTGGGACAGATAAATCTTATGTAAACGAAGTCCACTTACGGGCGTTCAATAAAAAACTTAAAGGTCTTTATTATCTCCGTACCAGTGCTGGCGCTAAAGCCGACAATGTTTCTATTAAAGCTACCCGCGTGGCATTAAAAGATTACGAAGATGATGACGAGTGCCTATCATGCCAAGGATAAATCATGAGTCTGTTAGAAACTAGTACCGCATACAAACCCTTCCAATACCCTAGCCTAGTTAACCGTGCTATTGAGCATGACAAGATCCACTGGGGAGAGTGGGAAGCCAGCCTCATGGAGGACGTTAACCAATGGAAGTCTGGGAAGATGACCGCTGGTGATAAGGAATTCATTCTCCAAATACTAAAGCTGTTCACACAGTCTGATGTGGTAGTCGGAGGTTCTTATGTCGAGGTGTTCCTGCCTAACATTAAGAACAACGAAGCACGGATGATGATGATGTCTTTCGCTCAGCGAGAGTCTATTCATATGAGAGCCTATGCGTTTCTTAATGACACCCTTGGACTACCAGAGTCTGAGTACTCTGCGTTCCTAGAGTATACGGAACTGAGTGAGAAGATTGAATTCATGCAGGACTTCGATGTGTCCACCAAGGCTGGCCTAGCCAAAGCCCTAGCGCAGACAGTATGCAACGAGGGCATGAGTTTGTTCTCTGCATTCGTAATGCTCCTAAACTTCCAGCGGTTTGGGAAGATGAAGGGTATGTGCGAGATAGTCGAATGGTCAATCCGTGACGAAACTATGCACGTTGACGGCATGACTGAGTTGTTTCGGATCTACTTAAATGAAAATCCAGAGGTGGTAACTGATGAATTTAAAACAGGTATCTACGACATGTACAGATCTGCTGTTGAACTTGAGGATAAAGTTATTGATCTTGCGTTTGCAATGGGTGATGTTCAAGGCCTTAGTGCGCGTGAAGTTAAAGACTATATTCGCTACATCGCAGACCGAAGATTAACAAACCTAGGACTGAAACCAAACTGGGACATAGCAGAGAACCCGCTGCCTTGGCTTGATTGGGTGCTAAGTGGCGACTCATTCAAGAACTTCTTTGAAGGGCGCGTAACCGATTACAGTGCAGATGGAATGACAGGTGAATCATGGGGATGGTAATGCGAAAAGAAAGGAAGAACAAACGTAAGCAAAGGGATGTGCAGGAAAAATTCCTTGATGACAAACGTCATGCTGTACCGCCTCTGCGTCCACAAACGGACACACAGGCTGACTACATGGCAGCATTAATGTGTAACGACCAAGTAGTAGTTCTTGGCCCTGCGGGTACAGGCAAGACATACATTGCTTCTACTGTAGCGGCTGACCTATACAGACTAGGTAACATCGATAAGATCGTACTGACACGACCCAACGTCACTGGGTCTAAGTCGCTAGGATTTTTTCCAGGCACTATGGAAGAGAAGATAGCCCCGTGGGTTGTACCCTTCACGGATGTAATTCGTAAGCGTATGGGTGGTGGACAGTACGACATTGCATTAAAGCATAAGGCTATTGAGATTATTCCGTTTGAAGTGATGCGTGGTCGTACATTCGATAACGCATTCATCATTCTTGATGAGGCACAGAACACCACACCAGAGGAAATGAAGATGTTTCTAAGCCGTGTAGGTAAGAACTGCACAGTGGTTGTTAATGGTGATGTTAGACAGCGTGACATTAAGGTTACATCTGGACTAGAGACAGTGATTCGATTGGTGAGAACCCAAGGATTACCAGTGTCCCTGATTGAATTTGGCATGGAAGATATTGTCCGAAGTGGGGCGTGTGCCATGTGGATAAAAGCATTTGACAGAGAGGGTTTGTAAATGGCTAGTAAGTATAAGTTCGGCTCAATAGAGCATAAGAAATCCATGTGGTCTAACGCTAAATACAGAGCATCAGGATTGGGGGTTGAGTTCAGTATCGAAGCTGGGGATTTAAACATCCCAGAGTCCTGTCCTGTTCTGGGCATCCCACTGTCTGCTGGCAGTAACCAAGGTGGTAGCTACAACAGCGCAACGCTAGATCGTCTAGATCCTAAACTAGGTTATACGCTGGACAACACCGCTGTAATTAGTATGCAAGCTAACAGAATGAAATCTGACTGTACCCCCGAAGAAATCATGCGAGTAGCTATGTGGGCGCAGAGAAAGATCGGAAGATCGGAGGCGTTGAATGGCGCATTATGATTGTACTAAATGTGGTAATCCAATGGGCCTGTCACCTAAACACTGTGAAGTCTGCAAACTAGATAAGGCACTGCTGTCCCCAACTGTAGAACATACAGGAGGTAGTTCAAACTACTACCGTGTGTCGGTCAAAAACCCTACGACAATTCCCACTAGCTATAAAGCTGAATGCAATGACATTATTGAATCCTTAGAAATGACATTTGCAGAGGGCAATGTATTTAAAGCTGTATGGCGTTCAGCCGCAGCCCGTCAGGGTAGAGAGAAGAAGGGTAACAACAATGTGTATGACGCAGAGAAGATGGTGTTTTTCTCTGAGCGTATATTAGTATCTAGCAAGGAAGATTAACGTATGAGTGAAGAAGATAAGATCGTAAGCAAGGCTAACTGTGAAGCCTACGAAACAAATTGGGAAAGGCTGTTTGGTAATCCACAACCACTAGGTCAGAAGAAGGTTAAGGATCGTGTCGATCTAGGGCTTAGTCCTAGTGCTGTTATGGTTGATTATGTAGAGGAAATTGATGGACAGACTGTGAGGTCTTCGTCCTATGAAGGTTGAATACATAGATCACATGGGCAACGATGCCTCTGTTGTCAAAGCAGCAAGAGTATCCTTCGGGGCTGACGGACTTGAGTTTGATGGTGGAAGGGATTCGGGTTTAATCAACTACCTAGCTAAACATCATCACTGGACGCCGTTCTCTCACACATCTATTACCTTGCGTATGACCGCACCTATTCCCATTCGGACACAATGCTTCAAACATAAGGTTGGATTCTCTGAGAATGAAGAGTCCCGCAGGTATATACGTTCTAATCCTACTTTCTTTATACCCAATCAGTTTAGAAAGGCCCCGACAGAAAGCGTAAAGCAGGGGTCGGGAGAGGACTTTCATCCGACAGGTAATAAATACTGGCAGCGTCACTTCCAGACTGTAAACACAATGTGTCATGAGTCTTACGAAATGGCTGTGGCTGGTGGCATGTGTCCCGAACAAGCTCGATTTATGCTGCCTCAAGGTACTGAAGTAAGCTGGTATTGGACAGGTTCGTTATCAGCCTATGCACGGTTCTTTAAGCAACGGACTGATCCTCATGCTCAAAAAGAAATCCAGGACCTAGCAAAAGAGGTTCAAGATATTCTCAAACCCCTATACCCCATATCTTGGGTAGCCTTAACTACCTAAACACACTTAGCACTATCGGAGAATTCCCCCTCTGATAGTGTATTTTTTGCCCATTGTCGGCGCTCATGCCAGAGGTATCAAAATGAGTAATGAAAACGAAGAGCAAACTCTTCCAGAATTTCCAGTATCATCCCGCGAACTTTTAGTTCTTCTCCATAAGCACTACCCTGCTAAGTGTATTGCGTACAACGAATCAGAAATATCAGCACACCGCTATGCGGGAATGCGAGAACTGATTGATGAACTAATGGTATGGCAGGAGGAAGCTGATGAATCGACAGATACGCCAGTGCATTAAAGAAGACTTTCCTTCTATGCTTGAGTTAGCACATCAAATGCACCAAGAGAGTCCCGTATATAGGGAACTGCCTTTGGATGAAAACAAGCTTTTAGAACTAGCACACTTATCACTAGATCACCCTGACTTAGCATCTCTATTCGTGTCCACAACTGATGGGCAAATAACAGGAATGTTAGGCGCGGTAGCTGTAACCGAATACTTTGGCCCTACAATTTCTACCTGTGATTTATTTCTTTATGTTCATCCCGAACAACGAGGATCATCCGCTGCTATACGACTACTTAAAAAGTATGACAAGTGGGCAGTAGATTTAGGAGCAACCCGCATTAACCTAGGCTTAACTACAGGTTTGTTTATTAAAGAGACAGGCAGGTTGTATGAGGCAGCGGGGTTTAAACACTCAGGTCACTTTTATACAAGGATAAATCCCAATGGGCATTTTAAAACACAATCGTAATACCGTAGTTAAAGCACCCCCAGTTACTGAAGTTAAAAAGGCGGCTAAGAAAACTAAAAAAGAGGAAGAGAAATAATGTGCAATCTATTTAGTTCTCCCTCTGCTCCTGCCCCTGCTGCTCCTGTAGTTGCGGCTCCTGCCCCTAAACCAAAAGTGGTGAAGGCAAAGGAAAAGCAAAAAGAGGTCAACACGGCTGCTGTAAAAAGCAATGAAGAACAAGCTAAGAAAAAAGGCCGTAAGTCTTTTCGCATCCAACTTGGAGGCTACTCAGCCAACCCTAAGAATGGCAGCGGAAGCGGTCTAAGTTTATAGAGGTAGGGTATGACTGATACAACCCAAGGCCGATACGAACAGTTAAAGAGTAGGCGTGAGCCTTTCCTTACTCGCGCACGGGAGTGTTCAGCAATAACTATCCCTGCATTACTACCACCCCAAGGACACAACTCACACACCGTCCTACCAGCCCCCTATCAAGGGCTTGGTGCTAGAGCGGTAGTGAGCTTAGCTAGTCGTTTAATGATTGCCATGTACCCACCGGGCATGAGTTCATTCCGTCTTCAAATACCATCTGAAATATTGATGCAACAAGGCGAAATGGAAACTGATCAAGAGACAGAGCGTGGTTTAGCACTATCTGAGAAAGCTATCAGTAATGAGATTGAGAGAAAACAGTGGCGTCAACCTACGCACCTAACTCTACAATATCTTATAACTACAGGTAACGCCTTAGAACAGGTTCTACCCGACAACCGTATGCGCGTATTTCGATTAGACCAATACGTTGTCGTGCGTGATATGACAGGTGATGTGACAGAGATAATTATTGAAGAATATTTCTCTCCTAACAATCTACCCGCATCTGTACGTTCAATGCTTAAAGCTGAAGACGCTCCTACTCAACGTGTGCCTATCTATACATCTTGTAAATACAACAAGGAAGGTAAGTACGATGTGCATCAGGAGATTAGTGGAAGCAAGGTTACTGATAGCGTAGGAACATATGATGTATGTCCGTTCAACGCGCTACGGTGGACTTCCGTTATTGGAGAAGACTATGGTCGTGGTAAATGTGAAGAGCATTTAGGCGATCTAATGGCTGTGGACGGGTTGTCTAAATCAATGTTAGACGGTGCAGCACTTGCATCAAGACATATCATGATGATTCGCCCTAACGCTGCTGGTGGTCTTAACCTACGCAGACGTTTGTCTAAGGCTGATAACGGTGAGTATGTCGTTGGTAACCCCGAAGACATTGGAATGTTAGCCTATCAAAACGCGCCTGGTTTACAGGTTGCTAAAGCTGAACTGGACGAGAAGAAGCGAGAGATAGCTGCGGCATTCTTGATGAACTCTAGCGTACAGCGTGAAGGTGAGCGTGTCACAGCATATGAACTGAAGATGATGGCAGAAGAGTTAGAGGGTTCCCTTGGTGGAGCGTTCTCAATGCTGTCGCGTGACATGCAGTCTGCTCGTCTTAACCGACTAATCACTCAGATGCAATCGCAAGGTAAGTTACCACCGTGGCCCGAAGGCGTGGTTGAACCAACAGTTCTAACGGGTCTAGAAAGTCTAGGTCGTGAGCAAGATGTTCAGCGCGTAGGCTCTGCTCTTCAATTCCTACAAGGTCTACCTCCAGAAATTCTCGACTATGTTCGTTGGGAGAAGTTGTTAGGTAAGGCGTTTAATGGTTTATCTCTAGAGGATGCTGTTAACACTGAAGATGAAGTGGCACAGAAGCGTCAGCAACGACAAGTAGAGTCAGGCTTAGGATCAGCAGCGGAAGCTGGTGGTGCAGCTATGGCACAACAAGCAGTAGAACAGGGGATGTAGTGTCCCCTAGACTTACAGGATACTAAATGACAGAACAAAGTACACAACCAGAGAATGGCTCCGATGAATATAACCAGCAAAAAGCTGCCGAATTCAAAGCGGGTCATGGAACCCCATCAAGTGAGAATATAGACTCAGCCCCCATCCCTCTCAAACCAGAGAACGGACAGGACAAATTCTATAATGCTGAGACAGGTGAGTACAACTGGCAAGCACACGCTGCTGAGTTGGAGTACCGTATGAAAGGGGGATCACCCGATACGGAAACGGAAGGCGAGAAAAGCACTGAGGCCGCACCAGAAGCGGATACCGACAATGCTGCTCTTAATATAGTCAGCAACGCTGGCCTTGATGTTGACTCATTGATCCAGCAAATCCAGCAAGAAGGTAACCTAAGTGACGAGGCTAAAAATGCCCTCATAGCTACAGGTGTTGATGCAAGTCTAATCGACTCTTATGTTGATAACCTAAAGTTCCGTATGGACGCTGAGTCCAAATCTGCCCTTGAGTATGTGGGTGGTGAAGAGGAGTGGGGAAAGATAAATGCATGGGCTGAAAACAACCTTAGTGCTGAAGATAAGGAAGCGTACAACGATACGCTAAATGGAGAAAATTGGAAAATGGCTGCTGATGCAATTAAATCCCGCATGGGACAGAACGCAGAGCCTAACTTAATGTTAGGCAACGAGTTAGGTAATACCGCTTCGGGTTACCGTAGTCGAGCGGAAATGAAGATAGACATGTCAAACCCAGAGTACAAGTCTAATCCAACATTCCGTCAATCTGTCATCGATAAGATGTCAGTCTCCACATATGACCTAGACCAATACTAGTTTCATACCGCCTCCTTCGGGAGGCAACCATTCTTAGGGTAACGCCAAGCCAGCGATACCTACGATAAGGTCGCACATCCCCAACCCTGACATGACTAGGCTAGTTTATGTGGGTTAATTCCGTGCGCTCTTTAGACGTTACTATTCACTGACCTGTTACGACAGACAATCTTTGTTTAACTACAACTTAAAACTTTATATCGACATTTTATACTTATTTATTACAGGGCATTATCATGGCTATTTCTAGCATTACATCCTCACCAGTAAGATTTGGTAAGGGACAAACAACAGGGCCAGTTGACAATCGTGGCTTATTTTTAGACGTTTTCGGTGGTGAAGTATTAACCGCATTCGATCTTGCAACAGTAACTCTTGACAAGCACAACGTGAAAACTGTTGGTGGTGGTCAGCGTTCATTCCGTTTCCCTAAGACTTGGAAGGCATCTGCCGAGTACCATGTACCGGGAACAGAGATGATGGGTACTGAAATCGAAACAGGTGAGATTTCTATCACCATCGATGACATCTTAGTATCACACACTGCACTATCTGACATCGATTCTATGTTGTCACATTTCGATGTACGCTCTGAGTACTCAGCCCAAATGGGTCGTGCGTTAGCGCGTGTATTCGATAAGAACGTATTCCGTCAAATAATCAAGGCTGCTCGTACTGCCGCTGATGGCCCATTCCCCGGTGGTGACAAGATCTTTGGTCTTGGTTCCTCAACTACTGGTGCTGAGTGGATCGATGCGATCCGTCTAGCTAACTTAAAGTTCTTCAACTTGTCAGTACCAGAAGAACAGGCACGTTATATGTCTGTAACTGCTGAGACATTTAACAAGATCAAGTTCGCTAAAGATGCTAACGGTCAGTTCTTAGTATTAGACCAAGACCTTCGCCACAGTGGTGCTGGTGGTATTGAAGGACGCGCTCAAACTCTTAACATCGATGGTGTTCAAGTAGTTAAATCTTTGAACATGCCTAACACTGACGAAACGTCTGCTGCTGGTGTGTACTCAAAGTACCGCGCAAACTATGCAACCACCACAGGTTGTATCTGGACTGCTGATGCAGTAGCTACTGTTAAGTTAATGGATATTGGCTTTGAATCAGAGCGTGACACTCGTCGTTTGGAAGACTTCTTGGTTGCCAAGATGTTGACAGGCCACGGTACTTTGCGTCCTGAGTGTGCTATTGAATTAACTTCAGCATCTTCATAATCTACACGTTCTTTAATTAGAACTACAAGCCTCACCTTCACGGGTGGGGCTTTTTTTCATCTACGAGGTTCTTATGTTAACCAAACTCGATGCCGTCAATCAGATCCTTGAGTCAATTGGCGAAGATCCAGTATCATCATTATCTTCTGGTCTGCCCGATGCAGAATCAGCAGAACGAATTCTAGACAGGGTATCACGCGAAATACAAGCCAAAGGTTGGATGTGTAATTTAGAGCGTAGTTACCTTTTAAGCCTTACCGCTGATAAAACAGTTCCTTTATCAGACACTGTTCTCCGTATAGACACGGTAGGTACAGACAAACAAATTAACGTGTCTGTTAGAAAATACCTAAATCAATTTCATCTATACGATGTAGATAAACACAAATTTACCTTTGATAAAGCTCTGACTGTAGACATTGTTTGGGAACGAGACATAAGCGATTTAACTCTTGAACTACAGCTTTACATAACAGCTAAAGCAGCTAGACGATTCCAAGAATCCGAACTAGGTTCTGTAGCGGCTGATCAATTCGCTGTACGCGCAGAGCAAGAAGCTTATGCAGCATTAATGGACGCAGAAGCAGAGGCTGATGATTCAAATGCTCTGACTGACAGTCCTTATTGTCGGTATGTAGTAGGCCGAAACCATTCACTTTACGGGAGATAATCATGGGTAAACTGGTCGAGCAAACCCTCCGTACCATGTACCAAGGCGTAAGTCGTCAACCAAGTACTGTAAGACTGCCCGGTCAGGTAGAAGATGCTGAAAATGTTATGTTCTCTGTAGTCTCAGGTGGGTTCAGCAAAAGACCGGGTACTCAATTTTTCGCAGACACACTGCTAACTTATAACGATCATGCTTTTTATAGTTATGAAAGAGACTCTAACGAAAAGTATCTAGTAGTTATTGGCTATAATGGCGTGTCAAATGTTACTAGTAGTTCTGCACACGCTACAATAAATGTTTATGGTTCTAATGGTTCTATACATACAGTTACTGCGCCTTCTACCGCATTAAATTATTTAGCTACGAATAACCCTTCTCAGGACTTATCTTTCGCAACTGTTGGTGACACAACCTTTATAGCTAATCGATTAAAAACTGTGGCTATATACACATCTGGGGCTTTTCAATATGACACGATGCCTCACCAGCTTATTAGAAATGCTGATGGTACTTTCACATTCCAGATGTACACATCATGGAACCAGCGTCCAAACACAGGACTTTCGGGAGCAGCAGCAGAAGCAGTAGTTCCTTCCCCAGATTTTGTAGGCAATCAAATATCGGATTTGACTTTCCACCGTGATCGCCTTGCTATTGCGTCTGATGAAACTGTATTCTTTTCTGCGGCTGGCGACTATGTAAACTTCTGGCCCAAAACTGCTGGTCAGGTAATTGATTCTGACCCTTTTGGTAGGACGGCATCAACGTCATCTGTTAACCGAATACGGGCTATTGTACCGTTTCGCAAGGCTTTGTTTTGCTCGTCAGATAATGCACAGTTTGAGTTAACTAGTAATGAAGCCCTCACCCCAACAACGGCTCAAATTGACGTAGCGACCAAGTATACATCAGAGCATTTGTGCCGACCTTTAGGATTTAGAGATGAACTATACTTCGCATCTAAGAGTGGAAGCAGTGCTGTTTTGTTTGAATACTATTACAGCGACACTTCGGTTGGACACACAGCTAACGATGTTCTTATTCACGCTTCTGGTTACGTTCCCGCACCTATAACTCACTTGGTTAGTGACACTGTTACAGGAACAATAATGGCCCTTAGTGGCACAGACCGTTCTACAATATACGTTTACAAAACCTTTTGGAATGGCGAAGAGAAAGCACAATCATCATGGAGTAAGTGGTCTTTTGGAACAGGAACTATAATCCAAAACTTTACTAATTTAGATGGTCACATTTACATTGCCCTCACAAGAGGTGGGAATTTAATTGTTGAGAAAATATCTTTAAATGAAAACGAGAAACCTTCCCAATTCAAATACCCTGTAAGGCTTGATGCTCTACAGTACATTGTAGGTACTTATGATTCATCGACACAGCTTACGACTTTTGTCAGCGACTATGCTTTAGACTTTACAAAGATGACTGCCATCACGACTACGGAAAACTCTCCTGCTGGATCTAAGGGTATTGTTATTAATCCTCTTACTGTTACACCTAGCTTTAATGCTGGTAACGGGTTCTTTAAAGGAAGGTTTACGTTAGCTGGGGACAAGTCAGGAGTGCCTATATACTTGGGTATAAACTACACAATGTCTGTTGAGTTGTCTAAACAGTACCTTAGAGAAGGTAATGATAATGCAACAGTAACGACAGGTAGGCTTCAGCTTAAACGTATTTACTTTGACTATAAAGACTCAGCGTTTTTACAAGCTGTAGTAACTCCACACTTGCGTCCCTCTAAAACCTATACGTTTAATGGATCTACTGTTGGAGGTTCTATACAGGCATCCCCTGATCTACTAAATGGTGTGTTTGATGCGCCCGTAAGATCTGATGGTACAACAGTAAAAATCAAATTAATTAACCCTTCATATCTTCCATGCACAGTTACAAGCGCAAGGTGGGTAGGGTTCTTCAACGAAATGACAAGGCAGGAGTAATTATGTGCGTCACAGCAATTGTCGCTTCAGCGGTAGCCGGGGTAGCAGCCGCTTCCCAACAGGCTAAGGTGGCTAAACAATCTACTGAACGTGCCTATGAAGCGGAAGCAAGTAACTTTGCATTAGTACAGAAGGAAAACACTAGGTTACAACGTGAATCTAATGATCTCTATGACACTGAAGTATCTGACCGTGTGCGTTTAGCTAACAGAGAGTTAGGCACACTGTCTGTAATGCTAGGTGAAATGGGGGCTTCTTCTTCTTCCTCAACGGCACTACTAATTGATCAATCATATACAAAAGGTATGGATATAAGCCGCATAGAGCAAAGTAGAATTAATCAAATTGAATCTCTGCAATCCGCTAAAAGGGCAGGACAGCAAGGTTATCTAAATCAGACAACACTGGCTTATAGTCAAGGTGCTGCCGCAGTGGCTAACGCCAATGCAAACGCTATCGGATCTATAACAAACGCTGGTTCTTCTTATAGTGGTTACAAGACCAACGAGCGAGATTATCAACTTAGACTTAACGGTTATAAAAGAACCTAACAAGGAGGCTGTAGATGCCTGAATTATCAAACGCTGGTTCTGGTTCACGCACTAGCCGATCTGGACGTAGCAGTAATAAGCTACAAACTAGTGCGGGTGCTACAACTAAAGTACAGATACAAAAACAAGAACTGCCTCTTCAAGATAGTCGCGCTATCATGAGTGCAGGAGTTGCCCAATCAAATGCCATAGGTAACATGGGAAAGGCAATGAGTGGATTTTTTAATGCCGTAGTGGAGGCTGATTCTAACCTACTACAAGTAGAACGTGCTGAAAATCTAAGGGTTGCTAGTGAGGCTCAGCGTGAACGAAGGGCTGTCGCGGCTGACGAGAAAGCAGAGGCTAATTACCAAAAGCGTAAAGCTGAAAGAACGGTTGAGCAAGAAGCCGCTGCACTTCAAGCTGCTGTGGATGTAGGTGTTCGTAACAACTCAGTTGGTGCGTTAATGCAAGGTTTTGAAGAAAACATTCTTCGTATGCATGATGTTTCAGATGGTTCTAGTCTAGCTAAAAAAGCTGATGAACATTTCATGGCTAACTTTGGTGATGGAACAGGTGATGAACTATTAGATCAACAGATTAAAAACGCATACGAAGCTAAAATACTTCCCTATATATCTGCTGCCTCTGAAGATCGTGGCGCACAGTTACGGACTCAGTTAGTAACGGATATGTCGTCTGACCTTATTAATCGTGGTACGCCAATAGATGTTACTTCCTTTGCAGGGGACTTTGAGCGGCTGAAAGGCATTAACCCAACCATGAAGGACTCTGAAATATCAGCCACTATACTTGGAATGTATAAAGAGTCAGCCCATGCAAATGGAAAGTGGACGCAATTTTCAAGATTTATATCTGAAGCTAAGGTAATAAAAGTTGGTGATGAATACAAAACTTTTGCTGATCAATACGCTTTTGCTTCTGCGGAAATGTTACAAAAAGGTTTTGAAGAATTCCAGGCACAACAAACTCAAAAGTCTGTTCAGTCTGCGAATGATTTGGTAACTAAAATTAATGGTTTAACGTATAGCCTCGATAGTGATGCTGATTTAGCTGAGCTAGTTCAAGAACAAATACAGTTTACTAATAGGTTTGGTGACGAGAAAAGTACCAATCAAATCATTAAGGCTCTTAGTGACAAAACTAAAGCACTTGGTATTTTAAAAGCCGAAGACGAAAGATGGTTTGCATTATCTATGGGTAATATGTCGTCCGTAAAGACAACCGATTACAATCAAAAACAGTTAGACAAGTTACTTAGTGTACCTGCTACGAACTTTCTTAATCCTGAACTATCAGATGAAGAGTTTGCACAAGCGTCTACCGCTGTTACAGGTATTCTTAATAACCACCATAATAAAATGGGATCTATATCACCAAAGGTTAGATCCGCAATTAGCGGAATGATAACTGGTAAAGACCCTGTAATGATGAAAAGAGGTTTCGACCTTCTTCGTAAGATGGATGAAACTGATAGCACAATGTCTGACACAATTTTATCAGACAATCCAAATGCTATAGCTATGTTTGCCGCTATTAAAGAAGATCGAATTGATTTCAATACTATTAATAGTGAGTCTGACCTAGCTGACGCTTTGGTAAACAGCGAGGCTAATGTGGCAGTTGCAGCACAGACGGCTGATTACTATAAAGAAAAAACTGGGGTTCCAGTTACAAATGATACTGATGTATTTAAAGCCATCATGGCTGATGGTTCTTTTCTGACATTCACAGACGACAATGACTTTAGGGAATCTATCGCTGACTATTTAAATGTAAGCGGATTGGATGAACATAATCTTCACATTTCTTCTATCGGCCCTGTTGCTAAGCAGTTCATGGCTACTCATAGAGCCTTATCGCTTTCTAATCAAGTAACAGGAATGGGATCTTCTGATCCTGATAAAATAGCCGAAGCTGTTTGGAAAACGATGATGCCTAACCTAGGTTATGAACGAACAGGTGATGGTCAATATACTTTAGTTATGAAAGGTAACCAGTATCAGGTTCCTGAGTCTAATGAGCCTTTAGGTGTTGGATCTCAAATGCCAGATCAAAACAATATAGTGAACCCTTTAAATCCTACTGAGACGGTTAATCCCTCTGACGCTATGGATAAAGCGGTAGACCTCATATCTAAAATGCCTGTTATATCTAATAGCTCTGGCGGTGCGGGATTTAGGCCCCGTAACGATAAATCAGGTACATTTATTGTTACCAAAAACAACGATGATACAGGTCAGCCAGAGGATATTATCCTAGGTTTGAATGAAGATTATGACTTAGGTTCAAAACCTTCTATTTCTAACCCCGTAGGAGTTGGTCGTGGTGGACTAGGAAAACAACAAGTTGCTGAGAGCGTCACAATTGCCCTTACTGGAGATATTGTAGTTGATACAAATGCTTTAAAAGGTATTCAAAAACAACTACCGCCCTCTTTTCACTTAATAGCTATGTACCCTAATGGTACTAAACCCGCTGACAAGGCTAATGGTACAGCAAAAGCTACAGGGTATAAGATTGGTGTATATCCACACTTAACTACTGACGATGTTCCTAAGAACACTTATACAGATAAAGAGATAAACGAAATGGCTGAAGGTGGTCATATCGATCCTCGTCCTGTTCGGACTCCTAATCGTAAGTTTAATAATGGTACAAGTCCTTCAACATACTTCCAAGGTAGTTCTGTTAACTCACAGAGTGATGCTAAGCAAACTACACTTCTACAAGAAAATGTTATTAACAAACTAAAAGTAGACGGAAAGATAAGCCCATTAATAGGGTTGACCAAACCACTACAAGCTGGATTTATATCAGACTCAATTGACACTAATAAGTTATTTGAAACGGCTGAAGACATATCCTGGTTTATTCAAGATGCATACAAAGGAATAAAAGATCATATGGGTACTACATCAGATCCCGAATACACAGAACAAAGGTTTGAGATGATTGCCGAGGCAGAAGCTTGGAGGTCAGGATCATACTGGGATGGCGTTAAGAGCGCACCGAATGGTAAGGGTTTTCGTACTGTTGGTTATGGATACAACATGGATTCAGTAGGTCATAAAGACTTATTCATGGAGACACTGCAAGTTGGTTCTGATTACTTTGATTCCGTTCACTCTGGTGACATTGAAATTACTGAGGCTCAAGGCCGTAAGTTATTTGATGCTGCCGTAGGTGAGGCCGAATCTGTAATTGATAACCGTTTAAAAGGTGTAGATCTTAACCACCAACAACGGCTAGCTTTAGTATCTATGGCATACAACTCGCCTAAATTAATAGGTAATAATCTAGTTGGTTACTTAAAGGCTGGCTTAATGGAAGAAGCGGTAAATGAGATCTTATTTAAATCTAACAGAACTCGTATGCTTGGCTTATATAACCGTAGGTATGAAGAGGCCCTAACATTCGTTGGAGCTAACCGAGAGCATGGTATGCCCTCTTACCTTGCCTACATGGCTACTGTGTTACCTGCTAAGTTTGCTGCTAAGTATGCCGCCTCACAGGAAGCTATAGACAAGTCAAAGGCAAAAGTTTAACAAAGGTGATTTATGGACTTAATTCGTTCATCAACAACGGCAGAAGAGGATATGTTTAATCGTGTCCAAGCTGTCGATATGGAAGTGTCCTCGTTTAGTCCTAAGCCCAATGTTATGGCTATGGGAAACGAAGGTCCCGGAGTTTTAGAAACAGCCGTATCGTTCTACCAACAAGAGACTTTGTTTGGTGGAATGTATATGGCATCTAAAGAACTAGGTCATGGCCCAAAAGATCTTGACTTTAATATATTTAAACATTACCAAGACAACAAAGAAGACCTAACGGACATAGATGTCTTTATAAGGCAGGGCATGTTTGACAGTGTAGATAACATTGATCAATTTAATGCCAGAGCAGGGCGTTTTCGTTCTGAGATAAAGAACAGGGATAACATGATTAACGGCAACGGCTATGGCCTGATGCTTGGCATGGGCTTGTCCCTGCTAGATGTTATGACGCTTATACCTGTTGTTGGTCAAGCTAAGAAAGGTAAAGCATTAGCTTCGGCGGCTAACTATGCAATGAAGGGTGGTGCTGTAGTTGCGGCACAAGAAGTTGCCTTACACAACATGCAAGAGTTTAGAACTATGGACGAGTCAGTACTTAACGTATTGGCAGGTTCTGTTCTACTTGGTGCAGTGGGTGGTTACAAAGGAAGGAAAGGAGTCGATAAGTTAAGGCGTGGTGCGGATGATGCGGTAAGAGCAGAAACCACACCACCACTTGGCTCTTTGAATGATCCTGATTTTGTAGGCCCGTTACCATTGCTGGCAGACGATATAGAACTAGGTGGTGGTCGTATAGGTGACGACACAGCGGGCGCTCAAAGAGTGTCTGATAGCACCGAATCTGTTATGGACGGTAATAGGGGTGTTGTGGCTAACGCCCTTAACAAGACTGTAGGATGGATTGATAAGGTTACCCCTATTGGTCGATCTTTTAACTGGACTGCTAAGACTGCGAGAAATGTTACTCAACGTCTTATGGACACAGGCGGTAGGATAAATAAAGCTGCTGCTGAGGGTGAGGTTACTCTTAATGCCGAAACAGTTAAGAACGCCATAAAGACTGAGTACGATACCCTTCTTCTACAGGGTGAGAATACAGTCATTAATCTAAACCAGGCTATGACAGGAAAGGGTCGTTTAGCACAACAGTTAGCTTCAGATGGTACTCGTATAGTTAACTGGGGACAAAGTGCAACAGGGCAAGCAGAGAACTTTGAGATGGGCTTACTAAAGCCTTCTGAGTTCAATGAACTTGTTGTGAGATCTTTGCATGGTTATACAAGTCCTGATGATCTAGCTAAGCTTGAAACACGCTGGGGCGCTGACAACACAAAGCTTATTACAAGTGCTGTTGATGACTACGCAGGTAAGATCAACCACAGTAATGGTCGTCTAGAAGACCTTATGGTTGAGCATGGTTTAATTACAGACAAGATGCGTATGGGTAATGACTACCACATGGCCCAGCTATGGGACAGTAGGATAATCGGTGAAGACACTTATAAAGCTAAGGACTTCTTCATAAAGATCTTACAGTCTGAACCCGCTGAAGACTTCATAGAAGAGTATGGTATGTCTATTGACGACTACGCTAAGCTAGGTCTTGAAGACGTTACAATTAAGGATGTACAAGGGCAAGAACTCGTTATAACAAAAGCTGAAGGTCAGCGTTATAAAGGTGAGATCCTAGAGGATTGGTCTGGTAATCAATACGAGAAGGCTCTTGAAGAAATTGATCAAGCCGCAAAGGCTGCACTTGATGCGGAGAAGGTTGCTAGGAAATCTATGGTAGAAGCTGCTGCGATTATTAGGCAGAGTACTACTAAGATTAAAAACCTATCCGTTAAGGTAGCTAAGGATGTCGTAAGGACAACCTACGAGCGTATTAATCTAATTAAAGCCACACGCAGTAAAGCACAAGCCGAGTTGGCTGAAGCACAGGCTGAGATAAGAGGTAAGCTAGAGAAGGAGTATGCTCAGCAACTTGCTGTTGTAGAGAACGGCCCTACTCAACGAGCCATTAATTCAGCCGCTGGTAAACTTCGTAAGTTAATGAAGGTTAAAGGCCCACTAGAGCAAGATCCTCAAGCAATAAAATTAGCCCAAGAAGCAGTTGTTGAAGCTGAGATAAACCATGCTGTGGCTATAGATGACATGTGGCGTTCAATTAAAGTGAACACCCCTGCTATGGCTAAGTACAAGGAACGGGCTTTAGCCGCTAGGACTAAACTAAGAAAAGCTGAAGCTGACATTAAGAAGAAGCAAGAAGTTGTATCTAACTTAGAAGTGGCGGTATCTAAAACTGAGGATGCTATTAAGGCCACTAGGGACTTAACTAAGGAGTCCCGTGCTGCATACAAGGACATGAAGAGTTCATGGCGTAGGGCTAAGAAGGAAGCTAAGAAAGCTGTTCGTTTAAATAGAACAGGTGGCGCAAAGAACATGAACGAGACAGTTGATGATCTAGTCGGAAACCTACAGCAAAATAGCAAGTCCCCTCAAGGTGTTTTAACCGAGGCTATGTTTGAAGGTGGTCGTAGTAAAAGTCGTACTATTCGCATGACCCCCGAACAGACTAGAGAAGCCCATGAGCTAGGCATACTTAGAAATGACCTACACATGGTTCTAGACAAGCAATGGGAAGAAGTATCGGCCCGTATCGCTCTTCGTAAGGTCTTTGGTAAGGACGTTGCATTAGATCTTAGTGACATGAAAAAAGCTATATCTGAAGAGTATGATGCAGAGATTGCGTTCCTTAGAGGACGCAACAAGAAGTCATCTCACCTAAAGGATGAAAAAAAGAAAGCACTAAAAGATGTAGATGGTTTACTCGAAAGACTTTATGGTCGTGCGGGTATGCCTGACAATCTTGATGACGGTTTAGCTTGGACAGCTAATAAGGCTAGGGAGTATAACTTCACACGCTTTGGCCCTGAGTTTATTGTTACTTCCTTTACCGATGCGGCTAACATGATCCTAACTAACGGATTTGGCGTGTACGCTACTAAGTATTTTAAAGCGTCTTCCGCTATTCTCAAGGACGCTCCTGACGATGTAATACATAAGATAGCTGTTGCTTCTGAAAGATTACTTCACCAAGCGCGACACTTGAAGCTGTCAGGCTCTGATAGTTTTAATCAGGGAATAGGTATTGGTGCTTCAGGAACCATGAAGCAAGCTGTTACAGCTAATGTTGATCGCCTTACGGCTGGTCTAAATGAGAAGGTTAACGTCATATCTGGTCTTGCTGCTTGGAACGTAAAGCAGAAAGCTATGACTATGATCTTCCAACAAGACAAGCTGGTAGAGATTGTCAATAACCCAAGTATGTTAGACGACCTGACTAGGGCGAAACTAGCTACGATAGGTATCGGCCCTGATCAACTTGCTCAGTTCAAGAAGATGTCTCAACGGTATGGTATTTCTGATGATCGTGGTGTTAAAAGCTTTGATGCACAAAAGTGGCAGACCCATAACGAAGTGGAATATATCGCCTCCCGTCAGGAATATGAGAACGGTAAGAAGCTGCTGAAAGATGGTGACATCAAAGATGCAGACTTAGACGAACTCAGGGATGCTATGGAGTCTGAGTACAAGTTGTATTCAGAAGGACGCGAGGCTTACACATCTTTTGTATCGTCAATGAGACAAGCCGCTGATCGTGGAATTATGACGCCTGGAATTGGTGACACTCCACTACTAATGGATGGTGCTATCGCTAAGATGTTAATGCAGTTCCAAACCTACGGGTTCGTTATCATGAACAAAATGATAGCCCCTGCGGCACAACGTATGCACCACTATAAGGATGCAGATGCCGTTGCCTCTATGGGAATGGCTTTAGCATTAGGCGGTCTGGTAGTTATCACTAAGGATATGATCCGTAACGGTGAGATTAGAGATCGTTCTGCTGGTGAATGGACGCGAGATGTTCTTGATCGGTCAGGTGCATTAGCTTGGCTAAGCCCGTATGCCGCTGCTATAGAGAAATCTACAGGTCTTGGCGCAGGAGGTTCACGCTTCCAAGCTAACAATACAATGGGTCAACTATTCGGGCCTACCTTTGGTCTGGGAACTGACTTAGTAACTGGCATAAATGCTCTATCAGACCCCGAAAGGGAAGATGGTGCAGAGAAGCTTCGTAGTCTTGCTCCGTATCAGGCGCTCTTCAAAATAGCTGATCTAACCTCAGACGATTAAAACATTAAAGCCCCTCAGTCGAGGGGTTTCTTTTATATTTAAAAGGAGGCCTAATGGCTTACTCTTATGTGGCATACATAGCCTCTAGTGGGCAAACACAATTTGTAGTACCCTTCGCTTACATTGCCCAATCACACGTTAAAGTAAAGATTAACAATGTCGTAAACACATCTTTTGTTTGGCTATCAAATACACAGATACAACTAACAGCATCTACTGCTAATGACCGTGTGTTTATATATCGAGAAACTTCACCTGATCAACGACTAGTTGATTTTGTAATTCCCGGTCAGCTAACCGAGGAAGATTTGGATACCGCGTTTACGCAAACTCAGTTCCTCTCTCAAGAAGCTTTAGACAATTCCGTTTTAGGAATATTTGAAGACCCAGCAATAGGTACGTTTTCTGCTGTAAACAAGGTAATTTCAAACGTAGCTAACCCTGTATCAGCACAAGATGCTGCCACGAAGAACTGGGCAGAAACTGGTTTAACTTCTCAGCTTGCTTTAGGTACAGCACAGGCAGTTATAGCAAACACTAAGGCTTCTGAAGCTGCTGTGTCTGCGACTAACTCAGAGACATCTAAGACAGCCAGTGGCGTTAGTGCTACTGCGTCTGCTACCAGCGCGGCTGAAAGTGCTGCATCTGCTTCAACTGCAACGACACAAGCGGCCTTGTCAACGACAAATGGCGCAGCACAGGTTACTTTAGCAACTGCTCAAGCTGTTATTGCAACTGCTCAAGCTGCCGCTGTTATAGCAGCAGACTCAAACGCATCAGCAAGTGCAACTGCTTCTGCTGCCAGTGCAACTGAAAGTGCCGCATCTGCCGCAACCGCAACTACTCAGGCTGGACTAGCAACCACTAATGGTGCTGCTCAAGTTACTCTTGCCACGGCTCAGAAAACTATAGCAACGACTAAAGCCTCCGAAGCGAGTACATCTGCAAGTAACGCAGCATCTTCTCTAGCCTCATTTACAGGCCAGTATGTATCTCAGTCAGGCGCACCTAGCTCACCAAGTACAGGTGACTTATGGTTTGACACCTCATCAAGCACGATGAAAGTTTACAACGGCTCCGCATGGGCTAATGCAGGTTCATCAGTCAATGGTGTAGAAAACAGCGTCCAACACACAGCCACAGCAGGGCAGACCAGCTTTGCCGCAACATACGATGCTGGCTATCTTCAAGTATTTTTAAACGGAATACGATTAGACGCAGCAGACTACACAGCGACCAATGGAACTGCGGTTGTATTAGCAGTAGCTGCGGCAGTCGGAGACACAGTGTTTATTCAAGGCTTTGGTACGTTTGTACTAGCTGATGTGTATACCAAGACTGCTTCTGACGCTAGGTTTAAGCCTATAGGAGCATCGTCTGGAGGCCCGTCACTTGGCCTCAACAGCGTCATTAGAACCAATGCTGCTGTTATATCCGAGTCAATTACAATAAACACTAATGGTATGTCTGCTGGCCCCATCACTATTGCTGATGGACACACGATTACCATCGGTAACTCAGGAAACTGGAGCATCGTATGAGTACCTTAACAGTTAAAGAACTGTCCCACCCAGCAGGGGAAGTTTTGAAAATTTCTGCTGGTAAAACACTTGATTTGAAGAGTCAGGGGTCAGTGACGATGCCTACGGGTAGTGTGTTGCAGGTTGTTAGCTCATATTTTAATACCAACACAGCCTCGGCCTCAACAAGCTATGTGTCTAGTGGACATTCGGTGACGATTACACCTAAGAGCAGCACCAGTAAAATCCATCTTTCACTACAAGGCGGTATTGCAGCACAGTCTACAAACAGATTTCTTAGAACTATATTCTATAAAGGTTCTTCCCAATTAGGTACTGGGTTTAGTGCTAAATACGGAGTCAACGCAGACAACTTAGTTCACGGACATTCCATGTGTGGTGAAGATACTCACGGAGTAACCACGGCTATTACATATACTATTTATTTTTCAGCAACAGGCGGCAACGTCCAATATAGTGCTACAAGTGCAAAGATATTGTTAACAGCCACGGAGGTTGAGGTATGACTTCTAAACTAAAAACAGACGTTCTTGAAACTGGCTCTGGCTCTGGCACGATTGCATTGAATAACCAGTTGAGTGGTATGACGAGTGCTAGTGTTCCTAGTGGCTCAGTGTTGCAGGTTGTTGAAGGCTCAAGCACAGCAGTATTCGCAAGCACATCATCAAGTTATGTTGATTTAGGTTTAAGCGTATCAATAACCCCTACGTCAACATCATCAAAAATTAAAGTAGAGTATTCACTACAAAATATATATTTAGCAGCAGCTAATAATGGAGCCTCTTTTCGTATTGTAAGAGATTCAACTCCATTATATACACCTGCTGATAAATATATGCTCTACACCGCTGCTGCAACGAATGTCTACACCAGTTTTAGTGATGTTGACATAGACTCTCCTGCGACAACTTCAGCAGTAACTTACAAGATACAGATGGCTGTCTACAACACTAATGGAAACATTACTATCAGTGAGCTTGGCAGGTTTCAAAAGACAATTATAGTAACAGAAATTAAAGGATAACAAGTTATGAACACAGTAGACGCATTACAATCTTTAACACCAAACGCCCAGTGGGTACTCCGTGGAGACGAGCTAGAGTGGCTAGACACCGAGCAAACACAACCAACTGACGCAGCAATCGCAGCTAAGATTGTTGAACTACAAGCAGCCTATGACGCAGCAGCATACGCCCGTGACCGCCAAGCAGCCTACCCAAGTATCCAAGATTGTATCCATGCACTGATGGATGGTGGAGCTACGTTGACTGACCTACAGGCTTTGCGTACAGCAGTGAAAGCAGCCAATCCAAAGCCATAGGAGTAGATTATGACTACAACTATTACAGGTGCTGGCGGTGTTAGTCAGGTACAAGATGGAAGTATAGGCACTGCTGACTTTGCAGCTAATGCTATTACAG
>Ga0208814_1000193_pt1 | contig 43767 bp, 56 predicted proteins | sample MalvirAntarct_55_FD_184253 | JGI IMG/M metagenome (GOLD analysis project Ga0208814, IMG submission 184253) | Marine viral communities from the Global Malaspina Expedition - Malaspina viral metaG Antarct_55 (SPAdes) (version 2) | ecosystem: Environmental > Aquatic > Marine > Oceanic | place... | reverse complement strand
CATCAAGTTCTGTCGATTGGGTTCTGGAACTTCCCATCACCAGTTTCAACCCCGACCCCACCGCAACTACCAAACGGCGTAAACGGCACGATTATAATGGGGTCAGTCAGTGGATACACAGGTCACTCCACGGGGTATAATGCCGCTTGGCAAGTTTTGGACCAGTACGGCGATATGTACCAATGGGGCTATGACACTTCTCAGCAAATCGGCGGCGAAGGCAACCGCAATATCCCAATCAAGCGCATCCAGTAAGGAGATAGAAAATGTACGATAACGCAGCCTCAAAGATATACAGCGTTCCAGTAGAAGGCTGGGGTAATCCTACGTGGGAAGCGGGTAAAGTTCGCTCACTTCTGCAAATGGACGGCAAGGTCTACTACAGCGTCCTAGACAGCTACGCCGATGACTTCAAAGCCTCTGTCGAGGGCGAGGCGGTTGTAACGAACAAGTATGTTCTGCAACAGATCGCAGAGAACAGCCCGAAGATCATGGGCAACGCTGAGAACAAGGCCGCTCTGCGCGTAAACGAAGGAAGCAACGCTTCTGCAATCGCTACTGATAAGGCGGCATACGAGGCGGCGTGATATGGCGAAAGCTAGGGTCAACAAAGCGAAGATGCCATGCAATAAGCCCCGCCGCGCACCAGCGGGGTCTAAGAAAAAGTCTATTGTGAAGGCTTGTGCTGGCGGCAAGGAAAAGATTGTTCGGTTTGGCGACCCTAAAATGACCATCAAAAAATCCAACCCCGCGCGTAAGAAGTCTTACTGCGCGAGGTCGGCGGGCATTACGGGCGGTGCGGGTAAATTGTCTGCAAATTACTGGTCAAGGAAGGCGTGGGGTTGCTGATGCCTATTCGGTTTGAGGATTATCACGCTCACCTTGTTGAAGTTACTGAGGGTCTTTCTGAATTAGACTGTCAGTTCCAAGAGTTAGAACGTCAACGTGCTGTAATCGCACATCAACGCAAGAGGATCGAAGAAAATGCCAACAGTCGGTAAAAAGAAATTTCCATATACCAAGGATGGAAAGAAAAAGGCAGCGGCTCACGCCAAAAAGACAGGCAAGCCTATGACTACCCCAAAGAAAAAGAAGGGGTACTAATGAGCCTTGTTCGCAATATCAATAATCGTAAAAAAAACGGCACTTCCCGAACTAAGGCCAGTTCTACGGTTTCTGATAAAGCTTACGCATCCATGAAAAAAGGCTGGCCCCAGAAGAAAGGAAAGAAAGTTGGCAAAAAAACCTAACCCCCTGATCAAAAAAGGTTGCTCACCAATCATTGCGTCGAAGGCAACGATTACAAAGAAACCATCATCGGGAATTATAAACAAATAATGTCAATTAAAACTCAACGTAAAGACTTGATCGCCCTTTTAGAAAGCCGCGCTTGGTCACAAATTAACAAAGTCATGCAAGATGAAATTCTACAGCTTGCGCTTATGATGGCCCGTTCACCTGACATGACCCAACAGCAAATGGATTTTCAGCGCGGTTCGATTTGGGCGGCTGAACAACTGTTAAATTTACCGGAACGCCTCATACACAAGCTAGAGGGCGATCTTGCATTAGAACAATCTACAAACTCCGCTATGGCCGAGTAAAGGAACAGACAAATGGCAGACCAAGCAGATCAACTAGCCCGTATCGCAGCAAAGAAACAAGGCGGCGAGGCTCCGCAAGCAACGCCCCCCGCGCAAAACGCGACCCCCCAAGAGGCGGCGGCTCAAGTGGGTTCCCCCCAGACTGAGGGTGACAAAACGCAAGAGGATGCCGTACTCTATAAAATTCAAGTGGGCGAGGCCGAGCGAGAATTAACGCCTCAACAGATCGGATCGACATTTGATCGTTACCGTGACTTGAATTTCAAGCAAAGCCAGATGAAACCTGTAAATGATTTCGCTGAGAAGATGATGAAAGCTTCTGGCGCAGAGCCAGAACAAGTTGCCAAGCTTATGCAAGCTGCAATGATGGCCTATACAAAGAACCCACAGATGGGCCGCGCCCGCCCAGCGGGGGATGGTAGTGCCAAGGCAGAACAGCCTTTTCCAAATGCTCAACAGCCTGACATGGACGTTGAGTTAAAGAAGTATGAGGACGAGAACGCTATCTCATTACCCCCTGGATATAGGGAAGCGGCTGCACGTTTAAACGCGATGGAACAGCGGCTTGGTCAAGGCATGAATATGATGCAGCAAATGTCTCAACAGATGGGGCAGCAAGCGCAACAGGGCATCCAGAACGCACAGCAAGCACAGACAGATCGCGGCGAAGTGATCAGGCGTTCTATCGGCAACAATCTGGACGCCGCCCAAGTCGCGGCTGGCTTGCCAGATGAAGCCGTGGCTGACTTCCAAGCTTATGCTGGTGAGCGGGGCTATACGTCTGAGGACTTCGCGGATCAAGGTTTGACCATGAAGGTTGTTCAAGACTTCGCCAATCAAAGAAACACGCCTGAGTTTCAGCGGTTGAAAGATATGTCAAGTCGCCGCCAAGCGTACTTGCAGACGCAATCGGGCGGTCCTGTTGGTCCCGCCTCCGCGCCTCAAGGCGACAATACTATGGATCGGTTAGCCGCCGCTGCATTGGCAAAGCGAAATCCATAAAAAGAGGGACGACACGCAACACTTAATTCTGAATAATGTCATTAACCGTTGACGCTACGGCTTCACCATTGCGGTACAGATATTAGGGAATTGAAGGTTGCGTGTTTCCCGCGATTTAAAATGTCCCTCGAAAACCGAAACACTAATTAGGAGATAGCAAATGGCTGCTATTCTAGGGCTTCGGGGTACAGGTGAGTTTGGAACAGACTTCCGCCCCAAAAACTACCGTGAGTTGTACTCACTTTTAGAACCAAACGGCACTTCGCCGCTCGGCGCATTGCTTGCAATGTCATCCTCGGAGGGTACAGACGATCCGGAGTTTAAAAACTTCCGCGACGAATTACCCAATCGTAAGTTGAAGGTGAACGGTGCGGTTGCATCTACATCAACAACTTCGATCACGGTTGATGCTGGCAATGACAATCTGTTCGCTGTTCTCGGCACAATTATCGTTAATGCAACAACTGGCGAAGTCATGCGCTGCACTGCTAATAGCGGTGCAACAACTCTGACTGTTGAGCGTAACATTGGCGGGACTACTCACCAAATCGCTGACAATGCTGAATTGTTTATTTCGGGTACGGCATATGAGGAAGGGGCATCCGCTCCAACTGGCGTAAGTTTTGATGCAAGTGTAGCATCGAACTTCACTCAGATTTTCCGCACAGCGTTTACCGTCACCGAAACTTTGAAAGCCACCAATCTTCGGACGGGTGACAAAGAAGATGAAATGGCGACTAAAGCCCTCAAAATGCACATGATGGATATTGAGAGAGCCATGTTTTTCGGCAAGAAACATGAAACCAATGGCTCAACTTCACAGCCTCGCCGTTACACTGGCGGTCTGACCACAACAATGACCAACGTACTTGACCGTTCCACTGCATCTAACGTGATGACAGAGGACCAGTTTGACCGTGCGTTGATCGAAGATATTTTTGCTTTCGGTTCTAAGCAAAAAGTCATGTTCTGTGGTGCGAAAGTTGCTGGACACCTTCAAAAATTCGGTAAAGACCGCTGGTCGCCTACCGTGGTTGAGGGTAGCTATGGCGTTGGGATGACCCAATATTCCAGCTTCGCGGGCGATCTTATGGTTCACCTTCACCCACAATTCCGCATGGTCCCTGGAATGGACAATGCAGCGGTGATCTTGGACATGCCTTACGTCAAATATAGGTACATGGAAGGTCGGGATACTTCGCTCTTGCGTGATCGCCAGAACGCCTCGGATGACTCGGTACTCCACGAATACCTTACCGAGTGTGGCCTAGAATTGTTGCAAGACAAGGTTCACACCTACATCAAAAACTGGACCGCAGTAGCGTAAGTCTTTTGATGAAAAAATGAGAAGGGGGGCTTCGGCTCCCCTTTTTTATTGGGACGATCCCTCCGCATAAATGGGTATTATTGAGGGGCGACAATTTAACAGGAGATTTCTTACATGGCCCGCAACCGCGCCCGAACAACCGATGGTCACTTTATCGCAGACGATCCCACAACAGAAGCAAACGAGGCTTATGAAGAAGCGGTTAAGCCCGCACGAAAGGCCCGTCAAAACAACGCCCCAAAAAACGATATGAAGTCTGAGTATAGCTTTTTCGTTTCGGCTAATCCGGAAGCCAATGCTTTCGATATTAGAGTTGGTGACGATATTGTTGACGGGCGTTGGGACGTTGAACGGCAATACGTTCATTGGCGCGTACCCACCGCTTTAACCGAGGGCTTCAAAATGCACCATCACGTTTGGTCTGGACGTATCATAAGCTGCGAGGATGAATAATGGCTGAAGCCTCTGTTCAAAAACCATTTGCGGCGGGTCGGGAAAAGTTTTCTCCGCTTGAAGATTTGGTGCGCTCGGCACTAACCCGCGCGGGCAACTTTTCGCCATCAAGGATAGACGGCGAAGTTATGATGATGATGATTGAACTCGCCAATAGAGTTATTGAGGATTGCAGAAAAAATCCTTACTGGGGCGGCGGCGAAATTGATTACTACAATGACCCGACACAGTGGCGACCTATCCCTGACATGGTTATGATTGACGGGCTGACCGCTCATTATCTTATCCAGCAAGGATCGGAAAAGGCGATGGTGTTTCTAAAGATGTACCAAGCCAATTTGTCCGACACGTTGCATCACCGTGTTTACGGGAACAAATCATATGAGTTCACCATAACAGATGGTGGCAGTAATAAAAAATATAAGCCTAAGACCAAGGCTAAGACTACAACCACGACCTCAACAACGGACGGGGTAACAACCACGACTTCAACAACCACGTCGAACTCTAGCACGGCCACATCGAACTCTAGCACGGCCACATCTACCGCTAGTTCTGGTGGTTACTGATGACCCGTCTTGCTTATTCTCCCATTTCAATAAAATCCTCTGCAAACACTTACTATGGGTTTCGCGGCATTGATCGCTCACGCGACATAACAGCGATGGAAATTGAGAAAGAGCAAAACTTTTGGATACTAGATAATTGCTTTGTTGATTATCGTGGGCAGCTTTTGCGAGATCCGAAATTCTTTCTGCATACTGGCTCAAACAGATTTCCGGTCAAAGCCCTGCGCTTTTACAATCGTGAGGGCGTGTGCTTCGCGGAGGAAGATGCGGCGAATACTCACCTAGCCTCGGATCGGGGTCACAGGGTTGAACAAGCGTACCAAAAAAACGCAATCGTGACGATGACAAACTTTAAGGGCAAGGTTCACATCTTTTCCGAAGATCAAAGAATGTATCGCTATGACGGCTTTCAATTCGACACGGCTACCACTGCGATCAAGCCCGCCTTTGGCGTCCCGATCCAGCGGCGATTAGCCGTGTCTGGTTTCAGTGACCGCCCCACGGTCATTGAGTTTTCTCGCGTTGACGATCCGGACATTTTTCTTGCAGAGGAAGCCCCAACTGAGGAAGTCACCCGCGCCAGCTTCATCGACATTTCAAATTTGATCGGCACGGCTGACAAGATTGTGGGCATGGGTACGTTTGAGGCTAACCGCCTCGCGGTGTTTACTCAGGATCAAACTTTGGTCTACATCATCGACCCCGACTTTGAGCAATGGCAGCTAGACAGCCGCGCTAATCTTCGGATCGGGTGCGTGTCGCACAACTCAATCGTTAATGCTGGCTCTGACCTTTTGTTCTGTTCTCGACGTGGCATCCACTCAATTATGCGGTCTGAGCAAAACGGCATAACGATTGCGGAAGCTTCATTGTCTGATGAAGTCGAGCCGCTGTATCAAGAGTTGGTCAAGACTACACCTGACCCGCGCATGATTTCTGCGATCTATGATCAGGACAACCAGACTTACCACGTTTTCTTTCCCCGCCGTGGCGGTACGCAGACCAAGCGGTTGTCGATGAATTTCCGGTCTGGTTATGAAATGGTAAACTTCCAGCTTGGCGACACATTGCTTCCGCGATGTGGTGCGTTTTTGGGTGGACGGCTGATGTTCGGAACCTCGGATGGGGTTTATGAAGCCTCAGATCGCGTGTTCCTACAGGACACAGGATTGTCAGACCTTCGCCGTTCTCCAATGCTGGCAGAAACACCCGTGCTTTGGCTGGGTGATTTCTTGAACAGCAAGCGCACACACTCGCTTGTCATCCAAGCAACGGGTGCGGGTCGTTTCTACATAGACGCGATGGATGATCTGGACCGCCCAATGGCTACGATGGAAGTCAACCTAGACCGGATTGAAGGCGACAAGCATTGGGGCGATGCCCCGTTGAAATCTGACTACAGCTTTCCCTTTAACCACATTTTTCGCGGGGTTCGATTGAGGTTCCGCACGGAAGATAAAGACGTTGATAGCGATGTGACGTTAATCTCTTTCGCGTTTCTAATGCACAAGGAAAAATAAAATGGCCCGCCTAAAAGTTCTATACCCTGGAAATCACACATCAAGCGGCAACATTGGGGCCGATATTGAGAACATTGTTCGTTATTTGAACAGTGCAGAAGCGGGTGATAATACGCTTGCTGAATTGGTTGCAAAACTCTTTGATATAAATGGTATTTTGGACGCTCCTGTTGAACTTCGTAACGACAGTATCAACGGTTTGCAGTATCGTGTCGGAACTTATACTGAGGGAGAGGCTGGCTGGAAGCCGCTTGCGACTATTGCTGAACTGAAAGGCACGGCTGGTTCAGACGTTGGAACGATTGGTTCACCGTTGTTTTCGGGCCGCGCTGACCATGTTGTAAACGCTACGATTGACTCCGCGATCCCTTATCCGACAGGCACAACCGTTTTCAGCTTTATCCATGAGGCGGCTGATGCGATTGTTCTTTATATCAACGGTGCGCTGCAAGCGACTACATCTTTCACCAGTAGCTCGACAGCAAACACGGTGACATTGAGTTCCGCAACGGCGGCTAATGACCTAATCACAATCTACAAAGTGCAATCATCTAACGACAGCGGTTATATCCGCGCAGATGTGATCGCGGCGGCGGCTCAAGCGGTGTTCCCGTTTACCCACACTGAAAGCCAATCTGTCCTAGTCTATCGCAACGGTGTGTTGCAAAGACAAGGCGGTACAAACGACTATACCCAACAGCCCACCAACTCGACTATTACATTTACGTCAGCTATGTCAGCGGGCGATATTGTAACATTTATCATCATTGAGGACACATCACAGGTTCGGGTGTCCGGTCTAATGACTGAGGATAAATTCACAAATACTGATGGGTTCATCCCCTTCAACAAACTCGCAATCACCAATGATGAAATTCCGCAAGCCAAAGTCGCGGGCATCACAACTTTGCTGGCAAACCGAGGGCGTGTTTATGTAAGTGCGTCTGAGCCAGTATCGGCTAACGCTGGTGACTTTTGGGTTGATACGGCATCCTCACCAAACGTCTTGAAATTCTACAACGGTACTGGCTGGCTCTTGACCTCACCAGATACAGGCATCCCCGCATTTACCACGACCAATGCGCTGCAATTCTTGCGGATTAACAGCACGGGCGGCGGCTTGGAATTTGCCGATGTGGATTTCACCGCTGTAATTCCAAAAACATACATCGGTAGCGCGGATGGTGTCGCGGGTCTGGACGCCACGGGCAAGCTACCCATCGCACAGCTTCCAGATACGTTTGCAACGCGATCCTATTTTTTCCAAGCGACAGGTTCTATCCCTAATGGCAACTATGTCATTACTAGAGCGTTCAAACAAAACGTCCGGATTGACGCAATCGCGGTGAAATCCACATCCGGTTCTGCCAACGTGCAGCTTCGGATTAACGGGATAAATGCGGGCGATGTAATCTCGGCATCCTCGACATTGACTGAGCAAAACTTGTCAGCCTCAATCGCAATAGATGCAGTGACTACATCAAAAGAAATTGCGTTCACTGTGACCAGCGCAAACAGCCTGACCAATATCGAAGTAACATTAGCGGCGGTAATCACAAATGTCTAACCAGCTATCCAAAGATCAGATGCAAAATATCGCTCAATCTTTATCGGACATGGGCCGATATGGAGACACGCAGCTTGTGCATGTGAACAAGGATGAAGTCGAATTGCTCAAACAAATTGGTTCTGGCACACGAAACCCACAGACAGGTTTGTTAGAGTTTTTCGGGGGTTACACCAGTATTGGTGATATGTTTGACGGTGGCGGTCCAGGGAACTCAGGGGATAGTTATTCATCCGTTGATAACTCAAGCCGCGACAGTGACGGTGATGGTCATATTTCCACTTCCGAAAGCGGAAGCGGTTTAAAAGGCGGCTGGGATGGTGACAACGATGACGGTATTTTCGGTGGATACACTGGCGTATCTGATATGTTTGACGGTGGTGGGATGGGCCGCACTGGTGATACCTATGGTCACGGTAACTTTGGTTCGGCTGATGCGAACAAAGACGGACACATATCTAGCGCAGAGGCCCAGAAAGTAGGCGGCTTGCGCGGCGGCATAGACGGAAACAAAGACAGCACATTTGGAATGGTCAGCAACGTGGTCGCGCTTGTTGCAAATCCGATGGCGTATGCGGCGAGTGTTGCACTAAAACGTGGTGCGCCAATGGTAAATAATTTTTTCGATACTGATAAAGACGGTTCAATGTTTACCAGTGGCGGCAAATCTTTTTGGGACAGCGAGTTTAAGGGGTCCGATCCTGTAGTTACTGAGGCCAGCGGCGGCGGCGGCGGCGGTCAACCTAGTTCCAGTTCGGCGGTTTCACCTTCCACCAATCAGCCTGTCGCGGGGTCGCCAGTGGGTGAGGCTGATACTTACTCTGAGGTGCAAACCGCAGAATTATCTACACGGCCACCCTCTGAAAAATTTATGAAATATTCATATGTTGACGGTCAAGGCAAGCCGACCACTACTTACAACGGCGGGGCAACCCCCGCGCATTTGGCGGCGGCTGATGACTCTGCAAGCTTCGCTTTGGCTGAGACAGCCTCACTCGCCATTGAGCGTATGGTTTCTGAGGTTCCTGTCGAGGTTCAAGACAACCTACAGGGCGACATGAGCGTTGAAATGACAAGTGATAACCAGATTGCTTTAGTCGTGGGCGACGATGCAACAGGCTTTGTCGAAACCACTTATCAAAACAATGGTGACGGATACCAAGCCGTGATGAAAGACGTAGCCGAAATGATAACCTTTGCTTCGGTGAGCGGTGATACGAGCATGGATGCTGGTTTTTCTGGCAGAATGAGGTCGGCAAAGCGTTTCGACGGGTATAACGATACGCTGATCAACACTGAACTTGCACAGCTTCGGAACGAGGGGTCGTACTATGAGGCTGGTACGCCGCTGCATGCGGCATACGAAGAAAGGCTTAGTGAGTTGCTGGACGAAGTGGCCCGCCGTGAGGGGGATGCTGGCACTAAGACCCCCGAATATTCCACTAAGGGCATAACTCGGACAATCGCTAATAACGCGCGTGGCATGATGGTTTAAATGGGACGACTTACCAAAAGTAAAAAGGTTAAAGTCTCAACAACAGCGGAGTAATAGAATGGCATTTTCAACTACAATCTTGGGATCAAAGGACGCTTCGGATGTGTTTGGCGCAAATACAGGCACTAGCATCAAGGATCGCAAGGCGGCGGCGGCGGCGGGAGATAAAATCGCTGACGAAGGACGCAACGGCGACACGATGGTTATTCACGCCTCGCCGTTCACAATGAAACTCCTGCAAGACATTGGCGGGGCTGGTTCCTTCAATCCCAAAACGGGGATGCTGGAATTTTACAACGTCGATGACATGATCAAGAAAAACATGAGATACTAAATGTGTGAAAGATTGGAAATGATAGGAGAGGTAACAGAGTTGTTTGGGCGTGACGCCTATTACAGCAAGCTTCCGCTCTCCCTTCTAACCAATTCTGTATTGCCAGCGTTAGACCATGACAAATGGTTGGCGTGGTTCAAAAAGGACTACACCCTGATCGGTTTTTGTTCGTATGCGTTTCTTAAAAAGAAAGAAATCAAAGAGAACAAATTTGACGGCAAAGAAGTTTTTTCGCGGGACGATGGCGAGGCTTTGCATATTTGCCAATTTGTTTGTGACGGTGACAGGAAGGATGTTTTTTCCTTTGTTCGTCATATTCAGAAAACGCTTTCATCAAAGTACCCAGATCGCCCGTTTGCGTCTGCCACTAGGAAACTTAGCGGGTCACAGCGACCAGCAAAATATGTAAAAGGAACAGCGCAATGAGCCGCCTAAGTCTGATCAACCCGTTCTCCCCTCTGAATATTCACAATCGTATCTGCTACAATAACGATGGTGGTGGCGGCGACGATAACGGCGGCGTAAGCGATGATATGGAATTTGGCGAGGCATTTTCTACAGCCCGTAAAAATAAGGGTGCGGGCCAAACTTTTACTCATAACGGCAAGTCGTATTCTACGGCTGTCGCTGGTGAGGACCGCGCTCTTGATAACGCAATGGCCCCTGCACCCCCTGCCTCGAAACCGAAACTAGGTAAGAACGCGTCCCAGCCCGCCGCACCGACTTCCAATACTAGCGGCAGCACATATGATGAAGTGGGCGTGATAGCCCCGCCCAAAGAAACCGACTACTGGGAAAAGCTTATTGATGCGGGCGAAAGCGATGTTTCAGCCTTGGACGCGCTGGCAATGCCAGCGGTCAACAATGCCTATTATAATTTTGATGTTGGCATGGATAAGGACAAAGTTCAACAATACTTCACAACGGGTGCGGGTAGCATGGGCTACAGCAAGTTAGACCCGAACCAAGACATAACGGCTTCGGGAAGGGATTACCGCAAAGTAGCGCAAGCCGACTATGCTGACAGGACGGGCGGCACTGATTACTATGGAAGCCCCATTGACCTCCCTGACGGTAGGCCAGCGGGTTCGGTTGTGCGGTCTGGTCCCAATCAGCAAAGGCTTTACAACGCGACTTACAACGACAACGAAAGTATTGTGAATGAAGATGGGGTAAACACCGCTCAATACGGCACTCTTTATAGCAACAGTGTTCCGGATGCTGACGGTGTAGAGACTACGATAACCGAGCCAGTTTCGTTAGGTAATAATTACGGTAGGGCGATGGAAGCTTGGGAAGGCGAAATGCCAGAAGCACAAATACGTGGGATGACACAATCTAACCCTGTTGCGGGCTACTCTCCGTTGGTCAATGCCGAGCCACCAACGGCAAATCCCATAGATAGTTCCGCGATTATGAACGCGATGAAAAAGGTCAACGCACAAACCCTTGGCGAAACTGAGGGTATGTTAAAGACAGGTTTCCAGACCGGAGCCGACAAAGAGTTGGTCGAAAATTACGGTTGGACACGAAACAAAGATGGCACAGCTTCACCCCCTGGATCATCACCAACTAGAGCCGCCCCCGAAGGGTCTGGTGGCCCAGCCGCACCCGCCAAGGAAATGTCTCTTGGCGAAAGAATTATGGCAACCCTTAGAAAAGGGTCTGACCCAATTCCACCCAGTGACGGCCCTAGTGATCGTGATGAACGGGAAGCGAAAGCCAAAAGAGAAGCCGCCCTTCCACAAGGTTACAATGTCGGGGCCGTTGGCCCTACTGCACCCGCTGCAACCAATGAACCTGTCGCAGATTTGGTATATGAGGAAGGTCAACCAGAAGGGTCAACTCCTGTTGACGAAACGGTAGCAGAAGATATTTTTGCTGATGCTGACCAAGACGGCTATGTAACTGAGTTAGAGGCCGATGTTGCCAATCTTCGCCAGCAACTCGCATTGCTGACAAATACTAGCACGGCAGACACGCAAGGCATGTCGCGTGACCAAGTATTAGCGATGATCCAAGAGGCGATGAATAACAATAACAGTTCGGGCTATAATTCTGATACCTTCCGCAACGCATTTGGGTTTGCGCCTCAAGCCAACTACTTTGGTCAAGTCGTGCCAAGCAATGTTTCAGAGGATGGCGTATATGAACGCCGCGCGGTGAAAGACAAAGACACTGGCGAGATCAGATACGTCAACGTCCCGATAGGTAACGCCAGCTTAACCGGAACATCCGGTTATCAAAAACGCCGCCGAGAAGGATTTGGTCGGACGATTGATATATTTTAATAGGGAGTACGCCTAATGAGTTGGTCCGAGTATGTGGACATTGGGATGGGTGTGCTTAACCTTGGGTCAACGATCCGGTCAAGCAACAAAGCCGATGATCTAACAGGCGCAAGTGAAGGTCTGGTTAATCAGGAGATCGCTAGGAATAGTGAGTTAGCTGACCTGTATGCAGCGGGTGGCACTTCAATATCTGGTGCGATTGATGGAACCCTCGCCAACTATGGCGACTTTGGGCAAATCACCCCCGATATTGTTGACGGCTTTACAAACTTTACTGCTCTAAATCGAGCAAGCGAGGAAGCGGGAAACAAGGGTGAGGTTGATGACCTAACAGCTTACGACATTGCCCGACTAAACGGCATGGAAGATATGTTTCGTGAATACGCCGATGTGCGTTTAAACGAGGCCGACGATGAAGTATATTATCGTGACCGATTTGCCAGAATGACGGCCCCAAATACTACGGATTTCGTGAATATGCAGGGCGATCTCACTGGACGTTTCATGCAAATGCGGCAGGGCAATACGCAACGTGCGCTAGACAACCAGTATGCAAAAGCCCTTGCAAATATTCCGGAAGGTATGGAAAATTCTACCTTGCGGGTCCAAATGGAACGGGCGTCTGCCGACCTTTCCGCGCAACGGTACAATGAAGATATGCTTGCCTCTGTCACAGACGCCCAGAATTACATTGCTGGATTGCAAGGTGCGGCATCTAACCAGCAAAACATGACCAACGCTGAACGAAACATGGCGCGGTCCTTGACCACAGACAAACTAAACTATGGCACTACGACTTTAAGCAACACGCTTAAATCTGGTCAGTACGGTCAAGATTATTACACCAATGAGAACGCTATGACAGGCCGCAACATTTCCGAACTTTCTGCACAGCAAGGCATGCGTAATAACACGGCGATCATGGATTACACCAACGCGCTTAATCTGGCGGGTGCAGAAAACACGCTGGCAAATGATTACCTTAACCAGAAAGTGACACAGGCAAGTGCGCCTATTGCGTTCTCGGCGGGCGGTCAAGCGCAACTCAGCAACTCAAACAGTATCAGCACACTCGCAACGATGGCGGCTAACCAACAGACCCTTGCCAACCAAGGCGCAACGGGGCTGGGGCAGTGGTGGAATGATGCGTCAAGCAAGTACCAATGGTAGGTGATAGATGGCTTTTAATTTTGGCGCATTTCAACAAGGCGTTTCCAACTCAAAGAAGGAAATAGCCGCCCAGCGCAAAGACAATGCTGCGCTTTATGGCGACTTCATTAAGAGTAACCCCTCGGCAAGCGCGGGGGATCGGGAAGCGTTTGCCAATAATCTAGCGGGCAATAACAAAGGTTATCGTGCAGCATTGCCGTCAAGGTCAATGATGGAAAGCAACGTGTCTGCATACAACCAAAAGCAAGCCGCTGCCACTGCCGCGAGGGATCGAAAAACAAAACTGCAAAACATTAAAATCGTAGGTGAGGCCAGCAATTATATGTCTGACCTTTTGCAAACGATGGATAGCGACAAAGCATTGTCGAATGTTGAGTTGGTTTTTGGTGATCTACTGGACAAAGAAATGTTACCAGCGGTTCAATCATCAGCGGATCGCATGGGCTGGCAGAAATACAGCAAAACCGCTGCGCCTTTGCTGCAATCGTTTTCAGCGAACCCCAACCAAGCATCTTTAGCCGCCCTCGCAATGGAAGGGTATAACCCCGCCTACGGCGACAGGTTAGTTAAGAGCCAACAGGGTACTCTTGACCGCGCAAAAACAGCGGCTATTGCAAGTGCAGAAGCCGCCCACATGCAAGCGGCAATGAGTACCGATGTTTTGTCTCCGGACGCAATGCGAGTTTTAGAAAATTCTCTTTTAGCTAAACATACTGGCTTGCTTTCGGAAGCCGATTTGCAGCCGTCTTTTGCAAACGGCAACAAAGAATTTGACAGGCGTTTGGGCCTCTATCAAACGGGTGAGACAAGTAAAGCCCAAGGGTTTGCCAACGAGATTGCTCAATCCATTGCATCATCGGACAGCATCCAATTTTCTACACAAGAGGAAGCATTAAAACAGTATGATGATCTGATAGCGGCAAGTGGTGTGTTGCCAGAATTTGTGAATGACACCGCTCGGCAATCGGTTGTAGATGCTTGGCGCGATAGAAATCAGACTGACCTTGATGCAATCAATCTGGCAGAAGATCAGAAGGCTCTTAAACAAACACAAGAACTCACACAGGACAGGCAAACAACCGAAGTCACGCCCGCTGACCTTCAAGGCGTTTTCCTCTCGGCTTTGGAAGATGCCACAGATAAGGGTGCGGTGACGGGCGCAAAATATGACGCCACTATCGAAGCTAATAAAGCGTTTGGCGTTCTGCGAAACACTGCGATTGATCTTAATATCGACATTAAGGACAGCGCGTTTGTCAACCAATGGGTTGCCGCCGCCAATAAGCTGCGCGAAAATCAAGGGGCATTTGAGGAAGTCGGGGTTGAATTAGATAGGTCACACTTCCTCGCGGCCCTTGATGAAATGTCGTATCTCGGCGCAACTGACGCCAACTCAATCGCAATGCGGCGGGCTTTGACCAATGTTGGATTGGCGAACTTTAGCGGCATGGATGAAGGAAAGTATGCTCAATTTTCTGCGGCGGTTAATGACGAACTCGGAAAAATTGTAAAGGCTAAGACTGACATATTTAGCCGACAAGATACAACGCTGGATAATCGGATCACTGGCGCGTCTGACACGTTGCAAGCATCAGTTTCTTCGTTTGTAGGTGATGATTTAGATATTATGACCGCCAAAGCCGCCGCACTTCTCAACGAACGTGTGTCGCCGCGCTCGGATGCAGGGACATTTGAAGATATAAATAAATGGGGATTAGAGGCACAATCTTATGTTGGACGCTTGGTTGGAGAAAGCCGCCGCTTGACCAATGAAGCCAACCGACTAAGGACCATTACCACACACCCACACTTTTCTTCGGATTTACCCAGAGTGCAAGCCGCATTGGTTCAAGCCGACAAGCTGGACGCGCAAGCACAGGAATATCTCACTAATAGCCAAGCGGTTGCTTCACAGGGTCGCAAGCTTAAAGAAGTACAGCGGATTTCTAATGTTACGCCAGAACAAGTCGAGGCAACAGGTGCGGATGGTCAGCCGCTAATCGGTCCAAATGGTCAGCCAATTCGGACTGATGCCGACACTGTTAAAACAACTGCGATTGCTCAAATCGCGGGCAACACAAATACCCAGATTACAAAAAGAAATGGTACAGCTAATGAAATGACGCCCGCCCAAATCTTTGGGTACGTCTATCAACAGGCCCAGAAAGCGCAGAAGGCAAACCCGAAAGCTGTGCCGATGATCACACAGTACGGAAATGGCGCACTTCTTAATGGAAAGACCGTCACAGGCGAGTTAGCATTTGGCCCATACTTGGAAGCCATTACAGCCCCAACCGGAGCCGAGGTTTTATTACAGGGCAACCAAAATCTGATGAACACCGTGCCGAACTTTGAGCCGTTTATGAAGTCGATTTATGAGGAACTGGGATTGCCTTTCCCAACCGCAACTGAGGCCCGCATAATGATGGAAGGCACGACCTTTGCCGAGAACGTCCAATCTGGAATGGAAGGGATTGGAGAGGCAATAGGCCAGCGGGTGCAAGACTTTATGGGCCGATAATAGAGGACGATCCGCAGGGTACAAATCGTTAATCTGGCGACAGGTTAAATGGAGTACCTAGCATGTCGGACGATATTAACGACTTCCTCAATATGTCTTGGGGAGCGGAGCCAGCCGCGCAAGATGATTACAGCTATGTCAATCTGTCCGGTGTGGAACTTGTTACCAACAATGACGCTATTAAAGATGTGCGGGATTACTACGCCGCTCAAGGTGAAACATTCACCGATCTATCGTCTATGTGGGACCAGTTTTATTCTGATCGCCGCTGGAACGATGTTAATACCCTGGGGGCAGTAACAAACGCCGCTGAAAATTTCATGGCTGGGGATGATAACGCCCGCCTTGGTCGCTTATCTCGCATTTGGGCCAATGCGCCTATGCGCGGATCAACGCTTGATCGGGTTTGGGATTACGGAAAGGCCGCTGTACTTGACCCCACAAACTTAATTCCTGTCGCTGGGCAACTTGGCAAGGCCAAGCAAGCTTTCGGCCTTGCACGGGCGGCGGGTAATACTCTGCAACAGTCGAGGCGGGCGGGCCGAGTTGCGGGCGCAAAATCGGCGGCTGGACAAGAGGCTATCATCGGTGGTGCGGTAGGCGGCTTGCAAGATACGCTCAACCAAAGTGTTGAAGTCGATCAGGGTCTTTCAGATGGCTTTGACATTGGCCGATTGGGGCGGTCTGTCGCTCTTGATGCTGGACTGTCCGGTGTCGCTGGCGGTGCGTTAGACTATGCGGGAACCTCTGCGATAGGTCGCAATATACCTGTCTTAAACAAGCTGATCGGCGGCGATTATGCCGATGATATTGCTAACTGGGAAGTGACAACAACGCTGGGTCAAACCCTGACCCAACGCCGCACCGCTATCGAAAGTGGTTTGACCAGAATTGATAACGAACTCGCCACTGATGGGGCTGATGTTGACGTTCTGACAGAGGAACGGATCGAACTTGCTGCCGAGCAAGCCAAGATAGACGCTGACCGCGCAACAGTAAACGATATGGACGCGCGGCTAGATGATCTGGCAACCCAGATGCAATCAGCGGTTAAAGAAGGTGTGGATGCAACGCCGATCCGGACTGAGTACCAAACCCTTCTAACTGAATATAACAAAATTGTTGCGCGGCGGCGTATACGACCCGCTGCTGTTGAAGGCCCACCCCAAATGCAAGGGCCACCACGCCCGCCAGCGGTGCAAGGACCGCCACCAATGCAAGGGCCGCAAATGCCCCCCGTCCAAGGACCGCCACCAATGCAGGGGCCACAAATGCCCCCCGTCCAAGGACCGCCACCAATGCAAGGGCCACAAATGCCCGCTGTGCAGGGTCCACCAGAATTACAGGGACCGCCTCGCCCGCCAGAGGTTCAAGGTCCACCGGAAGTTCAAGGGCCACCCCGCCCGCCAGAAGTCCAAGGACCGCCAGAAGTCCAAGGCCCACCTCGCCCACCAGAGGTTCAAGGCCCACCGGAAGTTCAAGGGCCACCCCGTCCGGTTCAAGGCCCGCCAGAAGTCCAAGGCCCGCCCCGTGCGCCAGAGGTGCAGGGTCCACCGGAAATGCAGGGGCCAAGTCGCCCCGTCCAAGGTCCACCAGAAATGCAAGGACCGCCTCGCGCACCAGAGGTCCAAGGCCCGCCACCAATGCAGGGTCCAAACCGTCCGGTGCAGGGACCGCCAGAAATGCAAGGCCCGCCGCTTGGGCCAGAGGTCCAAGGCCCGCCACCAATGCAGGGGCCACCCGTTCCAGAAGGTGATGGGTCGGTAGAATACAGGGCGTCTAGCGCGAAGGTAAATGATCAGCTTGAACAGCTTATCATGTCAAATTCTGACGTAATAACCCGCCAGCAAATCAATGAAATGGCGGCGGCAAACAAACTGTCTCTAACGTCTGGTCGCAAGATCGGCGGTACTGCGCTCAAACAAATCAAAAGGTTTGTCGATGATGCCCGCGCGTCTGCCGAGGTTGAGGTTCCGGATGTTCAAGGGCCGTCCCTTCCTACCGCTGGTGATGGCTCATTCATTGGACCCGTACAGAAAGCCCTTGCTAACGTCCCGATTGCTGGTGACGCTGACTTTATTGGTCCTGTCGGATCGGGAAGCAAAACCTTCGCCAAGAATGAAGCTAAACTCAGCCAAGAGGATAGGGATGATGATGCTGTTCGCCGTTTGATGAAAATGGCGGCGGGTCTAAACGGCGACAGGATTGTTAATATTCGGACACGCTTGTTAAGAGCGTACCCAAAATTCAACACGCCAGAAATTCGCAAGCGGCTAGACAATTTAGAAATGCAGAGGGCAAAAGATGGGGCCGCTGCAAATCCTGATCGGGTTCTACGGACAGAAATAGACACGGGAAAATCCACCCCATCGCGGATGGCTGACCAGACCCAGAAATCTATGGAGAAAATCGAGGACGTACCGCCGTACATCATCGACATGGAAACAGGACGAAGAATTGCCAACCCAGAGTATAAGCAAGCGGGCATGGGTCCAAGCTATGCGATGAAGGCTGGCGTTGACATAGGTGGGGGCCGCTCGGTCACTTCGCTTTATGGCGCACGAACAAAAGATTTCCCGCTTGAGAGCGTGAAGCGTATCGTTGTGTCTGATGCCAAGAAAGGTGTGCAACAATCGTTGTATCCATACACGGCATATCGCGGAGAAAACCTTTATGACGGCAAAGCAGATGGCGGCGATATTGTATTTTATTCCCCTGTAGTGCGTAAAAGTTTCTCAACGCCAGAGGGTGCGTTCAAGGCGGCTGGCGTAAGCCCCGACCAAAAATATCTGGTCGATGAAGATGCCCTGCCTGTCTATACTGACCGCCAGTATGCCGAGGAAAAATCTGCAATCATCCAACAGGCAGAAGATGGCAAGATCACCGTTGAAGAAATGGAAGATCAGGTGGACATTCTTGACGCCCGTTCAGAAGGCGCAATGTCTCGCCCGCAGAAAAAAGAAGTGGTTGGCAGAAGCGGCAAGGTTATGACCCGCTTGCAAGCTGGCGTTCCGAATATGCGCGGCGACAAAGTTGTTGCCCTCATTCCACGCCGCCAGTTTGACCCAGACGGCAACATAGTTGCGGCTCGGATCATTAAGGAAGCCCAGATAAAGCGCGGCCTTTCCGCTGACCAACTGCTCGGTACTGAGGATGCGGCTGATTGGTTCGTTGGGTATGTACCCAAATCTTCCCGCTCGGACAGTACAGACGCCGAGGCGTTGATGGAAGTATTTGAGCCGCTAGATGAAGCAAACACGGCTGGCGGGCTTGATACAAGAAACCCGAAAGAGCCGCCAAAGCCGCTCGACTTAGAAGCGCAAGGCGAAAACCTTATTGTTGATACCTACAGTTTGCGAGGGACAGAACTTAACGACATTTTCTTTGCCTACAATCTCGCGCGGTCAAATGGCGTTGATCTTGTTCCAAACCTTAAAGCCCCGACAGACTTGCACAACCACGATGTAACACTGCGCGAACTTGCCAGTTTGGAAGTTGTGCTAGAAAATGCGGATTGGGATGCCAACATCAAGGTAGGTGACAAATCTGTACCTTTGTCTTACGACAACCGCTTGCGGGCGATCCAGACTATGCACACGCTTATGTCGAATATTGCCCCGAATGGTGTGCGCCGACCCAGCACTGACATTACAACTAGCTTGGCTCAAGTTGACAATATCTATGCTGGCGCAAGTGCCACAACACGCGCCAATATTTCCAAGCTAATTCGTCTTGTTGTGCCAGATGGCACGGCCCCGATATTCAAAGGGGTTGATATGGATGCCAGTGTGTTAGGCCGCTTTGTCAGTGACCGAAACACCGCACTAAACCAGATCGAAATAAATCCGGAAATGATTGGCAAGACCAAAAACACAGTGGGTCTGTCTGAAACTCACATTGTCGCGCACGAATTGGGCCATTGGGTTTATGCCAACCTTATGTCTAGCGGAGACAAGGTAGAATTTTGGGACGCAATCAGTAAATTTTATAAGGACGGTGGACGGCTCTACAAGGACGGCGATAAGGACGCCATGTTTGAAATACAGGTCAAATCCCCTTACATCGCAGGGACTAAAAAATCTGTTGGCTTCTCAAATGCGCTCGACAATCCAAGCGAATATTTTGCTAACCAATTTGCTCTGTTTATGAACCACAAATACGACCTAATGATGTGGCCCCATATTTCGTTCTGGGAAAAAGCTATGAAGCTGACCAAGCGGCTATGGGCAACCCTGTCGAGCAAGGCAATCATCGACAAGGATTTGGAACCGATCTTTAACAAGCTGATCGAAAATAAGAACAAGGCAGCGCAAGCGCGTTATGCCCGTCCTGTCGAGCCTCGGAACGCGCTGGATGCAACGCTGGCAATTCGATATGACAACCTATTAAAATTTAAAACTGAACTGACACGGGCAATAGATAATGCTGATCCCATTGCCTTTATCGAAAAGATTAAAGAGCCTAAGTTCGGCCTCGCGGCTGAACTTCGTAGCCTCACAGCAACTCAGGCCAATGCAAAATTCTATGCAGCCAGCAAGGGCGAGGATTACAAGAAATATACAGGCATGCTTAAAGCATTGCAGGGCGGCGGTCTGGGCGGGCGTATTAGAAGCTTGGTTAAAGAGATTGACCAGATGGGCCAACGCAATCAATCGGTTGATTACACCCTATTCCCCGACCAGAAAGAGGGTACATACGGTACGTCATATAGCCTTGATGACTACAAGGAACTCCGCAACCTGTATGACGATTACATCAAGGACACTCTTGATCAAACAATGACCCGTTTGAACGATGCTTACTATCAATCGACCAACGGTGACATTCCAAATTATGTGGTCAACATTGCAGCCCGCGAAAAGGCGGGGTCACGGTTGGATAAGGCTCGGACCTTTGACGCTAATACAGCCAACACTCGCAGAGTGCGCGGTCAGCGCAAATCGACAATGGAACTTGCCGTCAAGAAAATGGGCGAAAAGAAAATAGCGGATGATGCCGATGATTTGGCAGAATTTTTCGCCGCTGACTATCCGGACATTGAGCCACTGGTTCGTAGCCTTCCAACATATATGAAGAATGGAAAGCTGACCAAAGACGGTAGGTCCATTGCGAACAAGATCAAAGAAAAAATCAACTCACAAATGCCGACCTTAGAGCCAGCGAATGTACTTCGTTACAACCAAACCAAAAAAGCGAAAGCACTAGGTAAAGTTGTAGCAGAGGGTCCATATCAAAATGCTGACATTGACCAGCTTGCCGCCTTGTTCCGCGAAGCATTGCTTGGGGATGGTAACAAGGACAAACTGAAAGATGTGGCGTATGAGTTCACCCGCAAATCTGGCAACATGGGTGTATATACATCGCCCACTGTCCCTGATCAGCCAGCGGTTATTGATGCGATCAAGGTTGAGGGGATATTCAATCGCGGCGTTGAGACTGAAACAGGGATCGGTGGCAAAACCCCGTTTGTCCTGTCTAGTTTCCTGAGTGAGATTACCGCTCGGACCCCAGCTAAAGAAACAGCCGCCCGCAAGATTGCACAGCGGGTCATTGCGCTGGGCCACCAGATAAGCCCTGTTGCCAAAGGTGAAGAATTTAATGATTTCCGTGGATTGATGCGGCGTCTGTCGGCAAATGTGGTATCCAAATCAGACATTACCCAATCGGTCAAAGAGTTGACCACAATGTTATTCCAAACCAATATTATTTCTAGTGGCACTCGCCGTCACCTAGAAAAAACGGCGGTTCGGATGGGCGTTGATGCGGATGAAATCATGTCTCGGATCATGGTTGAAGATACTGACATGAACACAGATCGCACAATTATGAAACAGATCAAAGGGCGGTTGTCTGAGGTCGAGGGTTACGAAACCGAGGATGCACTTGACGATGCCCGCAACTCAATACGGGAAGGGATCGCATATGTTCTCAACGGGCTGATTGAAAATCCCGCCGCGCGTGAACGGTTCCTACCCCTCACCATGTACGGCGACATGAAAGCTGGTGAAGCTATTATATCGCGCGGATCACCAGCGGGGATTTACAACAATAAAGTTCCCGCCGAATTTGCCAGTGACTTCGCTAATGATTTCATTGCCAGCCTGTCTGTTGATGCACAGGCTGCAATCAGGTCTTGGACAGGTGACGATAACATACGCATGATGTTTATATCTCCAAATTCCCGATCACCTTTGCTGGGTCGGGGCGACCTTATCACGGCCCGCCCGACCAACACAGTCAGCAACTTGCGTGACAGCATCATTGAGGCGACCCCAGAGGGGGCGCGTGAGGCAGTGACCGAAGGGCTTGACCAACTTCAAGGTGTTCGTAAAGGCATCCTTGGTATGCGCGAAGATGGCTCGGCAAATGATCTAATAGATCACTATACATTCGGTGATGTGGTCGGTGAGAACATGGATCGGTTCGGGATCACAGATCAGACCAGTGTTCGACCAGTATTCGTGCGGGACAGCAAGCCCGCAATCTTCACCCGCCGCATGACCTACAAAGACGATGTGGTTAAGGGAATTGTTGACGTGCTTAAACGCGAAGCTCGGACACCTGACCTTGCGGAACAGATCGACACTTACATTAACGATAATTTAGGCATGCTGGACGGCAAAGAAGTCTTTGACGGGCTGGCGCGTCTAGCTGGCAGTGTCGAAAACTTACGCCGCACTCTAAAGCGGGCGGGTCATTCCACACTGACCCTTGACGGTGAAACTGTCGTGCTTAATCAGCGCAATGTCAAAGCCGCCTCAAGCGGTGACTTTGTTAATGCCAAACCCATCATTGGTGAGCGGGATACTCTAGCAGGGGTTAATTCGTTCCTAGTCCAAGAGGCGACTATCGCCACTGATGGGGGCGAGGCGGCAACCAAAATGGTATCCGGTCAGCTAGAGCAAGCTGGTGTTGATAAAGAATATCTGGGCGCGGTAAATAATCTCCGCAACCGGAAAAAGTTTTCGTATAAAGATGCCGAGGTAATTAGAGAACGCACACACGCCACCACTAAAACTCAGTCTCAGATTATCGCCAAATCAGGTATGAAATTTGTCTCTGAATTTGCCGAGCCAGAGGACGGTTCGGGTGGGCATTTTGAGCGGGTACACGGAAACATGGCCCGCACTTTGATCCCGCTGACCAAAGCACTGAATGAACTACCCGACAGCAAAAATGCTATTGGTCGGTGGTTCGATATGGGCATTGGTCAAATGGCGCAATCGACAACAGATACCTTTGGTCAGATTGTGGGACTAACACCCGCACGGCGACAGCAACAGCCTAAGAGCCATGAGCGTATTGCGGCTGCAATGCGTAACTCGGACAAGGTTCAAAGCCTTAAACCGTCCGAGCGGAAGGTTTACAATATCTCGCGTAAATATTTCGATGACATGCGGGGTCGCATGGCAGCGGCAGGGGAAGTCATAGGGGATATAACAAAAGATTATTTCCCCCAAGTGTGGCGCACTGATTTGATTGAGGCACGGCGTCCACAATTTGAGCAAATGCTGTCCCGCTATTTCCTTGCCGAACACCAAAGGGAATTTGGGACTGCCCGTACTCTGACTGATGAACAGGCTTTGAAAAAAGCGCAAGATGTGACTTCTAATCTCTTAAAAGATGAAGGGGTATTGTTTCCGAAACCCAATATCTTTTCGACAAAAGGACTTGGCGGGGCTGATGATCACTTAGACTATGCCCGCTTGATCAGGCTGGACAAAAGCAAAGAGTTCACAGACCCCACCCGACCAGCCGATGATCTGGGCGCGTTCCTAGAAAACGATCTAATGATGGTAATGTCGAAGTATGCCGACAACGCAGAACGGCGGCTGGATATATCAACTAAGTATGGTCCAGGGGCGCATGCTCTGTCCGATTACATTGCAGTGATCCGCAACGGACCAGAGGGTATCGCTAGTCTGCTGTCATCCAACAAAATCATGGCAAAGGATCGCCATATTTTCCAAGGTCCGGATGAAGATGATATAGAGGGCATGGGTGCGCTCAAGGAAAAATTCGTTACTTCTTTGTTTAAGCCACCGTTTGCGTCAAAGAAAAACGCTGAGTTCTTTTCTGATCGGCTGTTGCAGAAAGCACGGTCTGGGGCGAACCAAGATGACCTGACCCGTGACATAATGGAACTGTTGCAGGGTGACGGCATGGGCGACGAATTTTCTGATGCCATGCGGCGTAACTTCCGCAAACGTGCAGAGGCCATAGCCGCCGCGCTGACCGACACTAATGGCCTAACTCGCGTACCATCGGACGATAACGTGAAACACGCCGAGCAATACGGCGAGTTGCTTCTAAGAAGGCCACAAGGTTCCGCAAGTGCGCGGCGGTTATCGTCTGCCTTGCGGATGGTAAACGGGGTGACATTGCTATCCTTCACCACGCTCACATCGCTGGGCGACCTTGTACTTCCATTGATCAGGTCGGGAGATTTCAAGGCTTGGACCGCCGCGCTTGGTCAGTTTATGGCTGACCCCGTGGCGGGTGGGGCGTATCGTGACATGATACGCAATGTCGGTGTGGCGGTTGAGAACACTGTTCACCAGAGAATGTCACAAGGATATGGGGTTGATGCTACCAAATTCTCCACGGGGTTTTTCACAGCAACGGGTCTGACACCTTGGACAAACATGATGCGCGAATTGGCAGGGGCTACAGCCTATGAGCATTTCAAGGCACAGACTAGGATCGCGCGGGAAGCCCCCAACACTCGCCAAGGTCGGATCGCCAAACGAAACCTAGATTATTTCGGGCTGACTAATCTGGTCGATGGTAAGGCAATGGACATTGACATGATTATGAAGTCGGCGGGAACTGAGGCCGAAAACCCTCAGTACCGAGACATTCAAAACGCGATCATAAAATTCTCAAACGAAAGTATCTTTACGCCGAACATGAATGACCTACCACAGTGGGCCAACGGCCCAACGGGTGCGGTGATTGCTCAACTCAAAAGTTTCCCGCTCAAAATGCTGAGATTGGGGCGGTATGCTTACAGTGAGGCCGCACGATCAGACGATCCAAATTTTGCGCCAGCATTGCTTTACATGACCGCTGGCCCAGCGGTGGGATTTGGTGCGGCCACGATCAAGGATGTTGTCCAAGGTCGAGGGGGCGAGGACAACCGCGAGTTCGCCACACGGGATCGCCGCATAACTAAAACCTTTAAATCGCTGGATGGTCAGCTTGGCGACAACACAGACAAAGCTTTGGGCTGGTACTTCGACGGTTTTATGACGATGGGCGGGCTGGGTATCATCGGTGAAATGCTGTATGACACAGCCAACCAATTAGACAATGGGGCGTATGGTCAAATCAGAATGATGGAGACTGTCTTGGGTCCGACCAGTGGGTTGTTCTTCGACGCCTCAACCGTCCTCGCGGGCATCCAAGATGCGGCAAGCAATGCTATCACTGGAGAGGGTACAACGGGCAAGACACGGGCGGCGGTGCGCGAAACAGTCAGCCGAGTGCCAATCATCGGTCAAGTTTCTGCTGGTCGAGAAAAAATTGTGGATACTGTTGCTGGGCCACCATCCAAGTAGATACAGAAAAACCCCCGCCGTGGGTGCGGCGAGGGTTCGTATATTGGAGAATGTTCATATGAGGAACAGGACAACCTTAGTTGTCTTTAGTGTCTTTTGCAATACTAAATTCACTGCCCAAGCTACTGTAGCCGACCTTATCTAGCCACCCATCCTCTGATGATATTGTGTGACAGAGCCGACAGGTCTTGACCCAATCCATCATAAGGGCGACATGACCCGCTGTGATTTCGCCATGCAAAGCCAAAGCATTTTTGGCAATTATGTTCCAACCAGTAGCGATATTTTTATGAGTGGTGAGGGCTTCTCCGTATTCCTCGGCTCTCGGCCCATTGATTAGAGCCTTCGCTTTGTCGAGTGTTTCATTTCGCCTTAAAGTTTTAGACATTTGTTAGCCCCTTCAAGTAATTTAATTCTAACAGATCAACCTCAAATTCGGACGCGCTGACTTGCAACTCTACTAATCTTTCTTTGACATGCTTCTGTTTCATGCGGGCTTTGTGGTAATCATCATAACTTGGATGGTCTGACTGATCACCGCCTACGCTTGCAATTTGTTCGATCCGATCTTGGATGCTTTCTATCTCCGCTTTGCGGCGAATTATCGCCTCGCGTATATTTTTCAAATCTTCAAAAATAATGGGCGCACCACTGGTCTTGTTCATTTTGCTTCCATCTTTATCTGTTCGTACTTTTCACAAACATTGGTTCCGTTACACCCATATGGGCAAGCAAAATCCCCATCGGGAGTAGGTCTGGAATGTTTGCACATCTGAGGCGAAGGCGGCAGCGGCGGGTTCTCCCAGCATTGAGTTCGCTTGAAACACATTTTGCACCGCCAATCGTTTGGGGTGGATGATACACGCCAAGAATGACCGTCTAGTGCCGCTTGGATATTGCTATAGATTTCGTCCCACATTTCCTGATCGAAAGGGACAATCTCGGCATGGTATCCGCTGGTGTTTTTACAGTAAGAAATAAAGAAGGATCGCTCAATCTTAAACATCGCCATCATCATCTGCATCTGTGAATAATAATGGCGGTGGGATGCCTTAACCCCGTATCCCTTAAACTTTTTAAAGTTGGCGTCATTCATACTTTTGATTTCAAGGATCAGCGGCTCACTGCCATCCTCTAAATCTACCAGCCCGTCCGAGTGACAGACCACATGCCCGCCAAGCCATTCGGCGCGGTGTTGCCGACCCGTCATTAAGTCCTTCTCGTACACCCTGAGATTTGCCATGCGCTTGAGATCACGCACGACCTGATCCTCTAGTCTATGCCCCTCTCGGAATATCCTTTGGGTGCGCGGCTCGACAGGATCGTTTGGTGCGCCCCGCAAAGAAAGCTGCATTTTGGCGATGCACTCATGCCCTGTAGACGCCCCGATGTAACATCGGGGGGTCTCACCTTTCTTTCGCGCCGTTTCAGCAAAGCCGCTGTCGATAGCTTCAACGACAGCGGCGGCTATTGGGTGTACCGGATGTTCCATTTTTTTTAAAACGGGATTTCATCATCCAGCGGCAGCGGCGTTTTAGTCGCGGCAACTGTGAAAGTTTTAACAACGCGCGTGGTGTTTTTCCCCTGCTCTAATTTAGAGCGCACGGTAATCCCTATTGGCTTATCCACATACCATTCCACGCTTGGCGGCTTGGCCCCTTCATAGCCCAGATTGTTGAGCAACAATTTTAATTGTTCACGACCAATTCTGGTCGCGTCTGCGTTTGGATGATTAAAAATAATCCACTGGGTCATTACGCCCTGATCATTTTTATATCGAACTTCAAGTTGCGGGTGTCCATTCTTAGTTTGCGTGACCTTCGCGGTTTCAATCAGACATTCGTGTGACCCATCTGGCAGCATTGACATGCCACCAGCTTTGCTTACGTCAACGCTTTCTAAATCAATATCTAAGTAGTTCATGCCGCAATTCCTTTTGGTTTCGGTGCGCGTAGCCGCTCGACTAATTCTGTAACATCGTTCACTGTTTCAACTGCCTTGATACGGCGGTGGGGATCACGGTTCTTTCCGTGCCATCCATGCACCTGATCGCAAATCAGGTATCGCTTGAGGCTAACCTTGCCATCCACTTCGGCGGTCTTAGTGACCATTCCGCACACCAGATCGAAATCACCCGCATATTTCTTTTGCTTAGATTTCTGATGCAGCATTGGATAGAAATGTGTCTGCCCATTATCATCGGTTTCCTCGGCGGCAAGGGCGGTGACGAGCGTGTGCATAGGCAGATCGCGCAGATCACCGATAAGCGGGTCCAGCTTTTGCGTGTAAATCTGGTATGGCTTAAAGTTATTATTCTTGTCGGGGTTCTCCGCTTGGGCTTCCATAAAAGCGCGGCGGGATAACTCGGTTATACTATCGACAGCAATCCACTTGTAGCCTTGCTCGGCAAATTCTGGGGATCGGATATAACCCATTATATCCATAAAGCTGTAACCATTCGGATGCACCTTTTTATCTACCGGATGGTCAAAGGAATAAAAGGGAAGGTAATCTATTTCTTTGTCGCTGATCGAAGTCAGCCCGCCCTCTCCGGACAGCACTAATCCTTTGCCATATCTGTCATACATCTTGCCGATCTGAGTGGTCTTGCCACTGCCAGCATGCCCATACAAAAGGATATTAAGAGCGATGCTACTAACATCGCTGGTTTTAAACGGTTTAATTTTCATGTTTTTAGAACCTTTATTGCGGGGTTGCCGCGCTTGATGGTGAGGGCTGGTGTCAGCCTGTCTTTCAAATCAGCGGTAGCGGCGTCGAACTTTGCCTTACTGACTGTGAAATTTTGTGAGATACAATCGGGTAGGTCGCCATCCTTGAACATTTCGGCAAGTGCGGCCTTGTCCCAATCGTACTTTTCGGGAGTGGAAATTTTTACCCGCCCGCCTTCGGCTAGTGGTATCTCCCACTCTCCGTATTCTTCTGGCAAGTCAGATAAAAGTTGTGCTTTTACATAGTCGATCTTGGCTTTGATTAAATCCAAGTCGGCAGCGAGTTTATTATATGCCTCGGCATGCCCCGCTAATCTTTCACTCTTACTCTGCGCGGGGATAAGGTCGAGCGATATATCACCATAAATTATTTCGTCCGTCATGTTGAAGTTGACCCTTGATAGTTGCGGTGGTTGTCTTTAGTAACACATCCACCACAACCCAACAAGAGGCAATGATGAAATTCAATCTGAAAAAATTGGTTAGCGATCTTGGTGGTGCGCGACAGGTCGCGGAACTTATCGGTGTAGGTCGCACCGTCCCTTATGGATGGATACGGCGGGACTACATCGGCTCAACTCACCTTTTATTGATTAAACAGGCCAACCCATCGTTGGATATAAACACTTACTTTGAGCGAGGTACTAATGACCGAAGCAACACTGTCGGCAGCACTTGAGTATATAGACAGAGGATGGTCAGTCATCCCAATACGCGCGGGAACTAAGAAGCCCGTAATAGGATGGAAGGAATATCAAGACAGACAACCAACTGAGGCTGAGTGCATCGGTTGGTTTGAGAATACTGACCACGACATAGCGATTGTTTGTGGTAGGGTCAGCAACCTAGTCGTGGTGGATACTGATGATGCCACCGCGACTAAGCTGGCAGCGGATCAGGGATGGGACCGGACCCCGTATCGGGTCAAGACCCGCAAAGGTTATCACTATTATTTCTCAACCGACACTAGGATACAGAAGGGAAAGATAGCCGACAAAGTAGACCTTCAAGCCGAAGCGTCCTACGTGCTTGCACCGCCCAGCACTGATAAAACTTTTATGCCTCTGGCTGGCTGTGATCCTGACGATCTTCCCTCATACTCTGGGCCTCTGGCTGGCACGGTGGTCGGGATCAATACACATGAGGATTATGAAGATATATCCTTAGACAATATTAAAATCCGTGAACCGATCTGGGAAGCGACAGAAAAATTTGTAGCCCAGCACGGCAAGCTTGCTGGTGGTGTAGGGCATAACTGTCACAATCGTCTGGTCAGCTTAGTTGGTGAGTACGCAGCCGTGGGCTACAGCCCACAGGAAACCTATGATCACGCGCAAGAATTTATGTCTTTATTTATGGCTGACCCCTTTGATGATCCGAAGGTATGGGGTGTAATCAAGGACATATACCGTAACGAATTGAAGAAAGAGCCTGACAATGTTCAGCCTATTAAAGAGGAAACACCGGAGCCTGACCCCGACCCAGAGATAAAGCTGATCACTACATCTGACATTCCAAGATTAGAAGAATATCTAGGTGATCAGACGTTCTACGTTGACCCAATCATCCCATCTAATGACGCCAGTTTAACAATGGTGTTTGGGTTCTCAGGCCACGGCAAGTCAATGTTTACGCGCAACATGCTGTACTCTGCATGCTGTGAGGATCAAACGTATGGTCCGTTCATCCTACAGGACAGGCCGCGCGTGTTGTACCTCGACCTTGAGAATGGACGGCGCAACATCACCAAGTTTTTGAACCAAGCCAAGGCAACGTATGGGGATGCGGGCAGTAACTTTATGATGTTCGCCCCCTTTGAAGGTCTGGATATGAACCTCAAGTCTGAGGCTGGTATCAAGCTGTTGCGACAGGTGATAAATCAGACCCGCCCGAACATCGTTTGCATTGATACAATCCGTTCTGCGTTCCCTGGAATTATTGAAAAGGAAGGTAGCGAATGGGCCAACGTCAACGCGCTAATAATGAAGTTACGCAACCACGGGATTAGTGTGATCCTAGTCCACCATGCCAACAAACCGCAGGATGGCGGGCAGTCTGGAAGCTTCGCGGGATCGACCAACGCTATGACCAATCTGGAATTTCAAATCAAAATTACTCAGGTGTTCGACGAGCAGGATAAGGCCGTGTCTCGCGCGGGTATATATACTGGCGATGTTGAGGATGCTAACTTAATGAGGCTGCAATCTCCCGCCGCCCTCAAGGATGGGGAGCGCATGGCGATGTTGCTTAAAATCCAGTTCACCAAAAATCGTGAGGCTGACGAAAGTTTAGAGGACGTTAGCTATATGGGCTTCGCCTCAAATTATGACGCCAGAACATTTCGCCCCGTGTCGGTCAAGACGCCAAAGCAAAGGGCTATGTATATGGCTAGGCCGCATACTCTGGTGGATGGGACGGTTGCCGCTGGTCTGTCTGATTTGGAGATAGCCCGCAAGCTTGATCTGCCGCTCAACCTTGTAAAAGATTGGCTGGCAATCGTGCGGAAGAATGAAGTGGCCCCCTACATTTCAAACCAAATTAGTTAAGCAAAAAACCCCCGCTATCGCAGTGCGAAACCTAACCAAGCGGGGGAGTTTAGACAACTAAGGGAGGATAAAAGTTGTCTTTAATTTTCTGTGTCCCAAAGGACACTCGCGTACTGCCTACTTCCTTCGTATCCACCGCAACCCGCACCAGCGGGGTTGCGTGTCCACTACGTCGTAAACACTCAGCGAGTGTACCGTGTTTGTCGGAAAAGTAAACCCCTATAGGTGTGCTGGTTGTGAAAAAAGTTGTGTTGTGATACATAGACCACATCACAACGAGGGGATTTGATGTTGGCAAGATCACCGATCACATCCGATGTTGAGCGGTGGCTGAAATCTAATCATAAACATCACAGTCACCGTGAACTAGCCGCGCATATCGGGTGTTGCTTAGACACAGTGAAGCGGGCGTTAGTTAGGCTCGATTTGGAAGTTATCTATGGAGCCAAGTACCAACGGCGTGAAGCCAGTAAGAAATGGTCACGACCCTGCATAACTTGTGGCTCAACCAAACCACGACCACGCTATCAGTATAAGTGCGGTCCTTGCCATGAGCGGATCAATGATCTTGAGCGCGTAAATCTAAACAAAAAACGCAGAACAGATATATCATTACCAAGGATGGATTAAAATGTCAGCAATGAAACGTAAGGGTGACGGGTACGAGCGTGAGTTAGCCGCATGGTTTAACACTGAAATATTCGGGGAGGAAAGATGCCAACGCGCACCACTCAGCGGGGGCGGCAAGATCGGCATGCAAGCTGGCGGGGCAGACATTCTAGGGACTGACTATCTATTCGTTGAAGCCAAGCGCGTTGAAAAATTAAACTGGCGTGAGGCCGTGGCTCAGTCTGAGCGGAACGCCGCTCATAAAAAAACTGACCAGACCCCTATCGTAATCACCCGCAAGTCCCGTGAAGCAACGGGCGATAGCCTGTGTGTCCTTCGCCTCAAGGATTTCAAAAAATATTATGAAGCTTACTTGCATCAACAATCAAAAATCTAGGACGATCTGACCGACAGCCTTTGTTATACTCTCACCACTTAATGTCACAATCATAGTCAGAACTTATACTACAGGAACTATTCTTATGGTTGCGGAAGTGTTGGCTGGCATTGCCTTGGTGAAGGCGTCCTGTGAAATTATCTCAAAAACTATTTCAGCGGCCAAGGATATTTCATCAGTGGCATCGGAAGTAGACAATCTATTTGAGGGGTCAAGACAGCTACAGATCGAAGAAAAGAACGCCCGAAAATCGGGTCAGTCTGTTACTGAAATCGTCATCAATCAACAGCTTGCAGCAGAGCAAGTATCGCTCTGCAAAGAACTGATCATAGGACGGTTCGGTTACTATTCATGGCAGACTATTCTGCAATTACAGCGGGACCAACGGCTTGAAGAAAAGGCAAGGGCCGCTGCAAAAAAACGTGAGCGTGAAGAAAAGGCCGAGTTGGTTTCAGACGTTGCCACGGTGGGCGCGTCTATGTTCATCGGCATAGCGATCCTATTAGTGACTGTGTTAGCATTGGTGTTAGCGATATGACTGTATTCCTTTTGATGCTTTGGTTTGGTTGGGGCGATGATCGCACCCTGTCACCTGAGAGAATTTACTTCCACCGGATCGACCACTGTAACTATGTGGCCCACCAGCTAACTAAGAGATACACCTCGTATATGGTTCAGCCGTCTGACAGAGTGACGGCCTACTGTGTGCCTATGGCGATTGAGGGCGATGATATTGCTGTCAGATAAGACAGTGCCGCCCACGCTTCGCGCGGCACATAGGAGAATTTAAGATGCCCGACCTGATCAATAGTTTGTTCCCGCTGGTCCTTGCCTTAATAGGATCGGCTGGGTTCTGGGCGATGATGCAGAACCGAGAGAACACCCGTAACCAGTACCAAGATACATTAAAAGATATGGTCGATAATTTGGCAGATAAACTAGACAGTCACAGCAAAGATAAAGAAATACTTTTGCGGGAGATAGCGTCACTCCGCGCGGAACTTTCTGCTGCTCAAGTCACAATCAAACACCTAGAGGAATTGCTGAGACAGAGATGAAATTAACTAACCGCGCAACGGGCCGCGCTGGTGAGTTTCTGGCATGCTCTATCCTTGAGGAACACGGGATCAAATCTAACCATGTTGATCTGGATGGTGATGATCTGTGGGCTAAATGCCCGCGCAATTTTTTCTATCCCATACAGGTCAAGACAGCTACACGCCCACTCATAAACTCTCCCCATCACAGGACAGCCAAATATCCATTCACGTTCAAGAACAACATGAATTATAGCGGCATCTTTGTCCTCTGCGTTTTAGACCAAAGAAAAATACTATGTATGAAATGGGACGACATAGCCGCAACGACACTTAAAATACATCCTGACCGCTTCACCTCTGATGCCGAGGTTCAATCCATAAAGGATGTATTTTTACTATGACTGTCAAACATTCCGGAATTATAGTCCACTGCACCGCGACCAGAAAAGAGTGGTGGTCCGACAAGACCGCCAACGAACAGATGAAAGAGGTAGACCGCTGGCATCGGGAAGAAAGAAAATGGAAAATGATTGGCTATCATTTTTTCGTAGGCCGTGACGGTGAGGTAGTCGAGGGCCGACCTCTCGGAACCTCTGGCGCACATGCCAAGGGACACAACAGCGATATAGGCATAGCCCTTGCTGGCGGCTTCGGCAGTGACGCCGATGATCTAGCCACCGAACACTACACGCCCGTTCAACTTGCCGCTGTCTATGATCTGATCCGGAAGCTACAGGATCAGTACCACATCAAGACTGATAGGGTCATCGGTCACAACCGCGTGAGCCAAAAGGCATGCCCTGGATTTAGGGTACAGAAATGGTTAGCGGGAATGTCACTATCCGAGGCCACCGCTTCCAAGCCAGAGCGCACCAAGTCCCATCAAAGCAAGACCGTTAAGGCATCAGCCGCCACGGTAGCGGCAAGTGTTGGCTCAAGTGCTGCCGCCGTATCCAGCCTCGACCAGACGGCACAATACATTGTGCTGGGGTTCACGGGTATCACCCTGCTACTGGGCATTTATATTTTAAGGGAACGCTTAAAGGCTTGGTCTGAGGGGTGGCGATAATGTTTGGCCGCTTACAAATCTATGGACTGATCGGCCTATCATTCATGCTCGGCATCATCGGCATCTACTCTGTCGGCGTAGCCAAGGGCCAAGACAAAGTTAAGCGTAAGATCGACCAGAAGCGGATCGACAATATGAAGGTGGCTAAAAATGTTGACGATGAAATCTCTGAGTTGGGCGACACTTATCTTGCTGATCGGGCTAACCGCTGGCTGCGAAAAGATGACGATTAGTGGGGATACTTACTGCGATGTAGCCTCGCCCCTCCTGTTCGATAATGAGGCCGTTGTATCCAATTTAATTGAACAGGACCGAAGGTTGTTAGTCGATATACTAATACATAACGAGACATATTCTAGGATATGTAAAAACATTTGACATAATAATTCCCGTTAATTAAATAATGACCAACTTTTTCAGGAGTTTATTATTTGTTTGGGAAGCTGGAAGAAGAATATGCCAAGGCATACCTTAATTATGAGATCGCTTTACACACTAAGAGCCGTGGCAGGATACGAAAACATAAAGAAATATCCATTTACTTTTCGTCAACAAAAAACCGCAGACTATTCGGGCTGCATTGTATCCGTGCATACTATGATAGCACACCCACACTGGTAACTGACATTGCACACAATATTCGGATCAGCCGCACAGCTATGGATAAAATGGTTGCCGAATGTGAAGCCGCTGGCTGGATAACCATTGATAGGTCACAGGCAAATCACCGTTACATATCAGCGAGTTCTATTATAGTTGATGCGTGGCTTGACTATGTGCAATTCATACGCCCAATCTCACAGTCAACTAAGATGGGCGAAGTCAATTCAGCTATCAAAAATTTACAGGCTCTATCGCTACCCACTGACTAGCCACTGGTCATATCGAATCACTTTAAGCCATGTTTTTATTACCCAATAACAGGGGGATAGACGCGACATGGCATATGAAAGAACAACTTACTTGACAAATAGTTGTCGTTTAAGCAACAATGGTCATCCAAACCACAGCCAACCACAACGAATGGAGGATCATATGAACGACAACCTACGCTTAGACATGGCAAGGTTGGAGGCGAAGTTGGATGTACTCATTGCGATGCAAACTAAAGGATCACAGCAAGTACCTCCGAACCCCAACCAATCATTAAACTTAGCCGAGGTGTCTTTACTTCGGACGCTCACGATCAAACAACACGCTGTCTCTCAGCTAGTCATTCGCGGCTGGAAGAACAAAGAGATTGCCGAGGTCATGGGCGTGACTGACAACACGGTGAAGCTGCACGTTGCGGCTGTAGCCAAAAAGGTCGGCGTTAAAACTCGCGGGCAAGTAGCGGTTGCCCTTACTCCGCTGATGGGTAAAATTCGTGATGAAGAATATCAAAGCCTCTCCGGTGGCATCCCCTTAAATTGGGGTGACACAGTTCATGTAGGTATGACCGATGAATTTGCCCCTCTCTACGCTCCGCAACGGGGGGCTAGGACATGGGATTAGAATTATACAAACGCGACAACTCAAAATATTTTTGGGCTGGTGGCACACTCAAGATCGACGGCAAGAAAAAGTATCATCGCCTCTCGCTCAAGACGGCTGACAAAGATGAAGCCCGCGCCCTATGTTTGCAGCTAGAAATTGACCTGTTGCTGGGCAAGGTTGCCGTCAAGAAAAAAACCAGCAATGACTACCTTACTATGTCTGATCTGGTTAAGCGGTACGCCGCCGATCCTTCCACCGGATCAAGCCGCACTACTCACCAAATACTTAACAGGCTGGACAACTATTGGGGTGATGCAGACGCAATCAAACTAACCAAGGGGGATGTGTCTCAGTTTCTTTTCGAGGAACACATATCCAAGGGCCACGGGGATTGTCACATTCGCCGCACGGCTACCCAGATACAGGCCGTGCTTAACTATGGGTATGATCAAGGGTGGCGCAAGGACAGGATCACCATAAAAAAACCATCGCCCCCCGCTGGTCGTATCGTCACTCTGTCGGATGAAGAATTGAAGGGCATCCACAAACACATGCCCGCCTCTTGCCGCCGACTTGCCAGCTTCATGCTTAACACTGGCGCACGTCCCGATGAAGCTTACAAGCTGACGAAGAAAGATGTTGATTGGCAGAGAAAAAAAGTACGTCTGACCAGCATCAAAGGGAGGGACCGCAAGCCTCGCACTCGCGTTGTCCCTCTCAACCCCAAGGCGTTTGCTGCCGTCCACGGCTCAAAGGGATCAAGCCCAGACAAAGACAGTGACTATGTGTTTAGCTATGACACTGATAAGGTGAACCGTCACCAAGAGGCGATACAAAAGACCTTCGCTGGCGGGACATACTTCTACAGCAAATGGTCACGCGCGTGTAAAAAAGCTGGCGTCGAAGGCAAAAGCCCGTATGCTTTACGGCATAGCTTTGGCTCTCGCCTCGGCAATAACAACACACCATTTGCAGTGATCACATTGCTTATGGGACACACGAACCCTTTGACTACTATGCTCTATGTGCATCCTGAGTTTGAGGATCACTTGACGGCAGTATCTAACTTATGATGCTGTACTAACACACAACCAATTTCGGTTGTCGTTTTGGTTGTGGCCCACTGGCTGCAACAAGTTTACTGGCCCTCTCAATAGGGGCCATTAAACACCCAACGATAACCTTTAGTGTTTGCTTGGGGGCGTAAGGTAACGCCCTCGGCTGACAACCAATCAGACCATTCGCACAGGATGGCACAGAACTAAGGGACGATACAGGATGAAAGTAACAAGTATTAATTCAAACAACTCAGCCACTCCATCAACACTGCTAGTGTCAGATATATCCCCCACTGGTATTGGCTTGGTTACTACCGGAGAAAAAACTGAGGCTACCCAAGTTTATATCCCGAAGGATATAATAGACGCTAACAAGTTACAGGTCGGTGTGAAATTCTGGGGGCTGGTGCTACCAGCGCAAGGTGAAAGTTGTCACAACCTACCTTTTTGCCTAACCAAATATCTCGGAGACTTATCGTACAACCTTAACGCTTCGGCTGTGTCGGTACAGAAACTATATGACCCCAAATATGACGCCGACTTAGACGCCGATCAGCATATCTTAGAAGCCCTCAAAATTTGGCTGTCACTTAATGATGATGAGATAATGGAGGCTGTGCTTGATGCCCTTGAAAGCTGTACGATAAGTGTCCTCACATCTGAGGATGTGCTTGATATTTTATTTGGGGATGAAACATACACCGCCCCTATGATCCAGCGTGTTGACCATGCCCTTGATAAGCTGGTTGAGAACGGCAATCTTATACCAGCCAAGGCATATCAAATCGCCAACTAGATTGTGCTGCATGAGATACTTTGATATACTGTAGATCGGAAAGACCTACGCTATCGGGGAGACACTTCAATGTCTCCCCTTTTCCGTTATAAAAATTTTGGAAAATTTTGGAAACGTCTAGCTGCTTATCATCCCAAATGCGGTGATAACCCTGCTAGTTTCTGTGGTTTTGCCAACCATATGATCGCCCACCTTTGCAATCATTTTGTTTTTCCAAGCCTCGTTCTTGAGGCTGAGAACAATCGCCAGTATCAGCTTGTCATTGTCGCCCATATTCCCTGACAGCCCGCACCTAACATATCCATCGCTGTCTATGCTAATTGCGGGTGCTTTGTCGGTGACATAGAGCCGCTTGCGAACATGCTTTATCTCTGCCTGTTCGTCCATCATTCGCTCCGAAATTTCCGGACCCGAAAGAACCCTGAGTGATCCGGATTATACGCCATAAACAACCTCGCATAATACGCACGGTGATTGTTACTTAGCTTGAACGGGTGTTCTGATTTAGTCTCAACATCAGTATGCCATCTGATCCTCTCAAATACCGAGTTGATACTGTAGTTATCATAGCCCCGCTGGATCACATCGAATGTGAACCGCTCGACCAGATCATAAACGTGTGGATTATCCTTATGGAATTGCCACCACTTATGTCTGATGCTTACGTTCTTATTGGTCCGTTGTACCTGATCCTTAATCATCACTATCTCCTTGCTCTCCTGACCCATCGCACCACTCGCAATCGCGCCAGCCCTCTTTGATTTCACCCACGTCCCTGTTCGGAGATTGGCGCAGAAAAATATCGTATTCTTCCTGACCTGATCCCCCACATTCGTTACAAATATTTGTCGGCAAGGCTGTACTCCCAAAGAGTTTTTGTCCGGTTGGTCCCATCCTTTTGCCTTGTCACGACCTTGACCTGTTCGCGCTGCAACCGCCCTTCGTTACCCAACATCCGCATATAATTTCCTGCCTCATGCGGTGTCATATCCAGCTTGGGTGCTAGGTCTATGCTTGTTAGTTTTCCGTGCAGCCGCACCGTATCCATGACCATTATCCAAGTGTTTTTTTCTAAGGTTTTTCTTGTGAGTTTTGGTGCATCGCAGGGCAACTGTTCGCGCAGCCTCTTGCCGCCCTTCTTTGTTTTGTAGATGCCGCGCTCATGTGCCAGCATTGCAGCCAGCAAATTATCTTCGCTGCCATAAGCTACTAGCATGGGGTCTACTTTCTTGCTCATTGATCAGCCTCCCCTTGCAACGCCCAGATCAAGGAAAGCATTTCGTCCATGTCATACTTCCGTGGATGCCCTGCCGCCTTGAAATCCAGACGCAAAATTTCTGCCTTTCTTTCCAGCCGTTTTAACACGGCCTTTGTTGTTTCCTTATCCATGCTACCTCGCGTATTGGGGCAATGCAGACGATCTATAGCCGCTGTCATTGTCCCGTTTCCTGAATTGATATTGTGGGAAAGCTTCATCAATCGCCTGACACACGGCCTTGATTTTTTCCCGATCCATATGCCTGATCCGGTTGACCCTGACCGTGCATCCTACCCGCCACCAGAACGCCCTCGGACGCCAAGGGTGCAGCCCCAACCACTCTTTCCGAATGGTTGGTTTCATCATCGGATCAAACTCAAACTTCATTTAGCCAGCCTCCGACCACTCGGATAATAAGCGGCGTCACTCACGGCCTTGGTCACGTTGATCACCAGCATGCTCGACATGTTGCCGACAATCTCATTAGTGATAGCAACCGTGTCGCCAGCATCCGCAAATTGTGGAAGCTTGCTTATCCAGACCCGCCGATCTCCGCGCTTGGCTGTGCGTCTAAAGATAACTTTGGTGGCAACAAACTTATCGGCAACCAATACAACAGCATCGACCTCGACCTTGCCGCCCTTATCCATTGTCGAGTAATCGACGCCAAAGAATAGGGCCAGCTTGCGTATGCTTGCCACTGCATCACACTCGTAGTTTTTGAGCATGTGTGCGCTGAGTTTTAAAACCCCCGTAGGTTCCGGAAGCTTTAGAATTATATTCTGTTCATCGTCAGTCATAACAATCTCCATTGTGTTGTGGTTCATACGATACATTTAGTTGTGGTGGTTGTCAAAATAAATAACGCCGCCCCAATTAGGACGGCGTTAATACTTGTCTAAAGTTGTGGTGGCTTAATGATATTGTTGGTGTTCAAACGCCCAGACCTCTACCTGATCGGGTGCTGCTGCATCATGTGCTGTCGGGGTCACAACAATGGACTGACCGTCACTATAGATTTGATAGATTGTGTCGATCCCATCCAGATCAACACCATCGTCATGCTCACCACAGAAACAAATGTCATACGGTCTGGTCTTGTTCACTGCCACAAACAGTGTGGCAAATTCCAAGGCATCAAATTGTCTGATTGGTAAGCACATTTTGCTGGCTAACATTTGCCGCAAATATTTATATGCGGTGGCGGTGTCGCAATCGCTTGCCGCCACTGCTAAATCTGCATCATCATCACTAAAAATAAACAGTACATTGGTCATGTTGGGGTATCTCCTACCCCACTATGATCAAGATATATGAGGCTCAGTCTGCCCTAATCTTTTTTTTATAGCTTAAATAAAGCCGTGTAGAACGGCCTCTTTTGCAGTACATTCAAATGCCTTTTTGCAAAGTGCCGTGGCCTCTCTCGCCGTTTTACTGAAACGTCTGTTACCATCCTCAACAAACTTATCTCGCGCGGCTTTAGACTTAAATGCACTAAGCTTTTGTTTATCATTCGCGTGATCTATTGCGTAAAAATAACGTGTCATTGTGTCTCTCCTAAATGCTTGCGGTGCATGTAATCCCCGCCCTGTTTGATCTTGAAACCCGCCTTCATATACCGCCTCAAGGTATCATCATGTAACCCCCTGGCATTTGCAAATGCTGTCACGGCATGACTGTCAGCCAGCCCCGTCAGCATTGCCATTGCCGCCTCCCATTTATCCGGATCATTGAAGGCCATAATGCTTTCAATCATCATAGCCCCGTCCTCATTTTCATTGGGCCAAATATCTATGATAGTTTCCCCCCTGTAAACTCGCCAGTTAATACCGCCGTCAAGGTCCGGTCCAGCCGCCTCAGTTATAAATAGATAGTCATCTTGCCAGCTACTCATTAGTATCCCTTTCTGGTTGGTGATTGGTCTATTAGAACGCACCCCTTCGGGTGCGCTCAGAAAGACAATCCTTATTGGTAGTTTCCTTCGGCATCTGTCGGTGTGATTTTGAAGTTGGGCGCGGCTACTAACAGCGGCAAGGCAAGCTGCCTATGCTTGTCTAAATTCTTACCGACCCGCTCAGTAACAATCGTTCCGCAACGACTGATCGTAAAGTTAATAAGGTTCTTCTGCCACGGCTTGCGGCGGTCCTTTAATCTGATCATTACACCGCCCCCATTTGGTCATGCAGACGGCTAATGATTGCAGCTAATGCCTTGCCCAAATGTTTACGGTCACAGTTCAAGACAACATCCGTCACATCGTAGCCGCTAACGTCATTAGCAGAGCATGACTGAGGGTGACGCTCGGTTGGCTGCTCGACAAGCGACCCATGATCCAGCCGATCAGCGTTGTTTACGTCATGCCTATTTAAGAAGGCCAATAGCTTTGGCTTGTCGGTTGGTACGTCGATTGTCTCAACCCCTATGTATGTCTCTCCAAACTGTTTGGCATCGGCTTGTGTGCCAGCCCATTTGCCCAGCCCATTTGAATATAATTTCATGTTGTGTTCCTCTCATAAAGCGGGCGCACCATTACGGTACGCCCTGTTAAAATTAGTGTGGCCTACCACGGTGTTGCTCTGCCGAATGTCGGATAAGCTTGACTAACCACTTGTCGAATTGGACCTTAGTTTTCGGTGAGGCATTGGTCCTTAAACCGATATGATCTTTGACAAGATCGGCGGTCAAAACTGAATGACGTTTACCATCATCGTCCGTTGTCCAAAGCGACAACCCTCTTACATTTTCATACATCGTAAGACGTGTGAAAAATTCGTCATGGTTTGCCTCGGTAATTTTATTGATACCGACAATCATGGTCAGTTCGATCAACTGATATGATCCAGATTTCATATCTCCCTTTATGTTATCTTCATAGTGATCTTTAAAACACACCGCTCGGTGGTCCTTTACGGCAGTCAAATCCCAATTTAGTGACATAGTATTCTCCAATACTTTAAGTTGTTGTCGTTGTGCATTGTAACACAAACGACACAACTATTCAAGCTGACCAGAATTAGCCCGCCTGTATTGCGCCCAATCGCGCAGCAAAAAAGCCGCCCAAATTGGACGGCTTCTTTAATTCGTGATTGGTTTTATTTAGTCTATCATCCCCTGCTTTCGCTTCACATATTCTGCAAATTCATCGGGGTCTAAATCAAATTCATCACACAGATTGAGGTAATGATAATCGTACTCCATCGGGTCGCCCTCGTCTGGGTCAGGGTATATATCAAAGTCGCCCTTGTTTAGAATATCATAGGCTTGTTCACTGTGGTCTATTCCTAAATTGCTCATAGCTTTCTCCATCCAGTTTTGCAGCGGCGGTCCTGTTTAAATCCAGCCTTACCCATCGCCATATTATAAAGCTGATTGAACTCGACACGGTGAGGCCAGATATTTTTAATGACACCGTAGCTGGCAATGCCACGGGCAATGACGCCCACATATTTGTAAAGGTAAACCTCGCCGCTTGCGGTGACTAAAACAATCACCCCGCTCGTTCCGTTTGAGGCGGCAAAAAACTTGCCACCCCTCGCCCGTATCTCGGTCATGCTGACCAACTCTGTCGCAATCATTAGTCTATCCAATCATAAGCTTTGCGGGTCACATCGTTCCCGTCTTGGTCATCTAATTCCATGTCGCAATGCCCGAAATCTGTGCCGTAATCTTCGACACATGCCCGCCAGCAATCGGCATAGGTACGGCCCGTAACATCTATAAAGATTACCCCGCTCTCGCCGTCCATCCAGCCCGTCACTCGCTTACCTTCACCATTCGCATCAGTCATAGTAGTCTCCAATATTTATAAGGGTTGATAGTAAAAGCCGCCCCGATTGGGGCGGCGTATTGATTAGTTAAACAGCCGACCATCGGCGTGAAATTCCCAGCCGTTACCATCGCACAACTCGGACATTCTATCGTCTGTCATTTGGCAATCGTAGTCGGCTTCAAGCTGTGCATAGAGCCACCGTGCAAGCCGCTGGGTGTGGTCTGTTAGCAAGTCATCGGTGTCCGGTCCCAGATCGCCACCGCACCCTTGCCAAGAGCCATGACACCACATCGTTTTGTCGTGGCTGTATCGGCTCGGCATGCGTGACACATGGCATTGCAATCCATGCCCGTACTCTTTGACCAGCCCCGCAAATTCATATGCAATTTTGTGCAACTCTTTATCGTTTGGGGCATAGTCAAAGACGGCATCAACATTTAAGTTTTTAGCTTCCCAATAACCTTTGAAGCTTGCACCATCGCCCTGACTACAAAAGCCTGAGAAAGATATATCGGTGGGGCTAACACCAAAGCCAAGCTTGGTGGCGGCGCATATGAAATCATCATAGACGGCATCGAACCAGTCATGTTCAAGAAATTCATACCGCAAGGTATCTTTGACTTGATCGGACAGTTCGGACCAAGAATAAACGGGGATCGTTTGTGTTACATTTCTCATTTATATTCTCCAATATTTTGAGGGTGGGGTTAGGCGGCGTGACGGGTATAGGACCAACTCGCATCGTCAAATTCCTTGTGGAATTTATCGGCAACCAACTGATTTTTTAATTGGTTGCAGCAATATTCATTGAACACTTGCTTCCGCATTTTATAGCCGCTTTCCCAGAGGTCATGCTCACAAGATTGATAGGCAAAACAAGCAACCATCTTGTAAAGCTGGACCCATGAAAGATAGGGGCTGACATGCTTCAACTCGGCTATGCAATCGTTCACATAATCTTCAAGCGGTCCATCATAGAACCCCTCGCCGCCCGTGTCGGGGTAGCGGGCATCTAATGATAGGAAATTCATTCGCGCCATGATACCGACCAGCACTCGCGGGTCTTTTACCTCGGCATATTTTGCTTTGCTTTGTGCTATCGCCATCGCCGCAATGTGTGAGGGACATACTAGAAATGCAGACATATTATTCTCCAATTTTTTAAGGGGTTTCTGCGTAGGATCACGCAACAAAATACCCGCCAGCCAGCGGGCATTTTCTAATGTGATCAATCAGCTTGCATCCCTCGGATACAAAGCCATTCGGGTATTTGTTGAGGCGCAAAGGAAAGCGGCATCGGCACGATGGAAACCATGCAATTCGCCAATGTCATTCCAGTAAGAGAACGAACACATTTGATAGGGGTTATAGGTAATCTCGCGGCCCCGCTTTTTGATACGGGTTTCAAAGGGATTGCCCGTAAGCGTGTCGGCTCGGTCAAACCAGCCACCGCGCACGGTGGCATGCACGTTTTTCTTTTTCTCTTTGATAACTCTAGCCCGTCCCGCTTGGCTCACTTTGAAAGTGGGGTCTATCAATGTGACGGTTTTACGGTGGGCGATTACCTTGCCTTTGTTCGGGCCTTCACAAGCCCGAATTGAATAAAG